>WNGN01000524.1_pt1 | contig 47539 bp, 40 predicted proteins | sample 5400561 | NCBI WGS metagenome assembly WNGN01 (sample SAMN13153379, study PRJNA577476) | soil metagenome | isolation source: 115 cm soil or saprolite under Garry oak tree replicate 2 | place: USA:California | collected 2016-06-15 | reverse complement strand
AATGTTACACCTGTAATAATTGAAAGAAGCCTGCGCCTTGCCTACGAGCACTCTCATTTCCAGCACACACAACTATGCGTTTCTATTCGTCGATGGGAAGAAGCGAATAAGCCGTTTGTAGTATTATATTGAGAGCAATATGCCAATCCTCAAACGTTGTTACTCATTCCAATAACCTTCACCAAATGTCTCCCCCTGAACTCCTCTTCTCGGCCCTTAAATGTATTGGAAAACATTTGTTTTTATGCTATTCTTTGCTTATTAAAGAAAAGCGGCTGAATCTTTAATAAGCAAAGTCGCTATTTAAGGAACCTTTATTAAGACGGACGCTTCTTGAAGAAAAACGCACGAACCTTTATTAACGGATGACTCCGAGATAGAAAAAATAGATGGTGAGAATATGGCTAGCGTGAGAGTTACAGGGACCTATATTACAAATTCTTTGTCGCTAGAACCCTTTAAAGCGTTTATTCCACATCCGTTGCCACCTGATCCACCCTTGAACATGAGCGGAGAGCATTATGAGCTTCTCGATCAGGCAACACTCGCCTTAGGACGGTTGGATGGTCTCACAGGGCAACTTCCTCGCGATGTCGTTTCTTTGTATACCTACTTTTATATTCGCAAGGAAGCAGTGTTGTCATCGCAAATCGAGGGAACGCAATCGTCTTTATCTGATCTTATTTTGTATGAGAACAACGAATTGCCGGGTGTTCCGACTGAAGATGTGAGAGAGGTTCTCCAGTACGTAAAAGCTATGTATCATGGTCTCACACGCCTACGCGAAGACGATTTTCCTCTGTCTCTACGCTTGATTCGTGAAGTTCACGAGATACTGCTTTCCTCTGGAAGAGGCAGTGAAAAGCAGCCTGGCCAATTCAGGACATCACAAAACTGGATTGGTGGCACTCGACCCGGCAACGCGAGATATGTACCACCTCCACCGGCTGAAGTCGTTAGCTGTATGGGCGCGCTTGAAAAGTTTCTTCATGAGAAACACCTGCATATGCAAGTTCTCGTGAAAGCGGCCCTGGTGCATATGCAGTTTGAAACTATTCACCCGTTCCTTGATGGAAATGGACGCCTGGGACGATTGCTCATCACGCTCTTATTATGCGCTGAAGGGGTCTTGCAAGAGCCGCTACTTTATCTCAGCCTCTATTTTAAACATCATAGGGAAGCGTACTATGATTTGCTGCAACGAGTGAGAACCGAGGGTGATTGGGAAAGTTGGCTCCTTTTTTTCCTTACGGGTGTCTTTGAAACCGCCAATCAGGCTGTTCATAGCTCACGGAAAATCCTGGAACTCTTCCAGAATGACCAGATGCGCATCGAAACATTGGGACGCTCGCTCGGCACGACCCTTCGCATCTATAAATTGCTGCAATCTATGCCGCTTATAGCCATTCCAAGAGCTTCACAGGAGACAGCCATCTCTGTACCAACTGTTACGGCAGCATTGGCTCGCCTGGAAGAATTAGGAATTGTACGCGAAATAACAAATAAGCGCCGCGATAAACTTTATAGCTATGAGAGATATATACAACTTCTCAACGAGGGGACGGAGCCAATAAAACGTTAAAAGGGTGGCTCCAAATTGTGCTCTATGCCCCATCTGTCGCTGTATGTCCAACGGACTACGACCGCTGGCTAATTGCATAGCTGCCACTTCTTTAATACAAAAATAGAATAAGAGAAATGAAAAGTAGCCTTTTGTAAGATGCGGGATGCTTTGCTTCCTGTTGATACTATTGATTAGGAGTAGCTAGATATGAACCAGAAACAACAACACAAGCCCATAAATGATGTCCAGCGTCTATACTTTGAGCTGTTACGGCGAGCGCGCTTTAATCTCCTTGATGGTGAGAGCGTCGTTCGTGATCTGATAGACTGGCACGATCTCTGGTATAGTGTAATTGCAGCGCGCCTGCCATATCCCTGCACACAGGAAAATAGGCTGCCCATTGACCTCTCTCTGTTACGGACAACGCGGTGGGATGATTGGCCTGCCGATATCCTCTATATCTGGACTAACGAAGAGTCCTTGCCACAGCTGCAGCGTCTGATTGAAGAGCGCTGGCAGGCGAGCGAGATTGGGGTACTTCTACCTGAAGATGTTGAACTAATCAATGCTAATTTGTCCGATGCGCACAATCGCGTTTTGTTCGTATGGTGGGATTGATCAGAGGGTGGGCGACTAGGGATTCGAACCCCAGACCTACTGCGTGTAAAGCAGCCGCTCTAACCAGCTGAGCTAGTCGCCCTTCCATTTCGTTTCGGGGTGCCCTCGAGTGGACTCGAACCACCACGCCTTGCGGCACAGGCCCTCAACCTGCTGCGTATACCATTCCGCCACGAGGGCTGGCTGTAACGGATTACGCTCAGCATTCTATACCGAACGGGGGTACTTGTCAATCCCGTTACCCAAAACTTACCCAAACATGAACAAAGCCATCTTCAGTGTTTGGTTCCTGCCCCTACCGCTTGCGGGTGCGGCGCTGGTTGGCGCGGTACTCCTGGTACAGGTCGTCATCCGCTCCACTGACCCCCTGCTTCATCGTCGGCTGGGGCTGCCTGGCATTATCTGACGTTCCCTGGCTGTTCGACGAACTTCTGCGCGCCTGGGAGGACTGCTGACCGCCCAATGCACCAAGACTGCGCGGGATAAGATCAAAGCGTGCCAGCACGACCAGCAGCAAGAGCAGCGTTGCCAGGAAGACCAGCGTCGATGTGCTGATGACAACCTTGCCGCCGAAGAGCGAAAACGTGGTGAGCACCGTATTCAGGTGGTTTGACTGCAAGAACGCCTGCTCGTAGACGCCGATGAACTGCGCTCCAAACAGGTAGACGACCATGCCCAGCAGGTATTTCGTCTTGAAGGGACTGGCGGGACGCGCGGGCGCCGTGCGCGCAGGAACGCTCGCTTTAGGTGTCGCCTTGGCCTCCTCGGCTGCGGGCTTCTCGCCATCCTTGACGGCTTTACCGCGTGTAGCGCGTGCAAGCCTGGCCTGTGCGGCCTCGCTTTCTTGCACTTCTGGCGCTTTCTCGCTCCTTCCAACCGTGGAGAAGAAGTCGGCCAGTTTCCTCTTGCGGGGAGTTACCGCTGTCGCCTCAAGCTCCTGCAGGCTCTCTTCTAACGTAGGAGAGTCATCTACCGTAGAAACATCATCTTTCACCTCTTCCATCGATGTCGAGGTGACGAGTTCGGGACGGTTGCGCCCCGTGCGAGCGGAACGCCTCGTGGGCCCGCGATTATACTCCGAAGTCATGTTTGTCCTCCCGGACGGTTTTCATTAGACGCATCGAATGATGCTGTCTCCTCATTATAAGGATTCTCTTGATCAGGGGCAAGGTAATGTGTGCCAGGTGGAACGTCCTGTGAGCCGAAATTGCTGTTACCCTTTGCACTGCTCGTACCTGATGCCTGGGGCTGTGGCATCGACGGATACGACGGCGCGGGCTGCAGGGATGAATGCGGCGCAGAAAGTGGAGCCTGTTGCATATAGCCCTGTGAAGGCGCTGGCGGCGTCGCCTCAACCGCGGCCAGTCCTGCGCGGGCGATCTCGTCATCTCGCCCAGGAGCGTTGCCGCCGCTGACGCCAATACCGCCAACCGTAGCGCCGCCCAGGCGGATGGGCCAGCCGCCGGCCGCCATGATAAACTTTCCCTGTGTCATCGTCGCCAGGCTGGACGCGAAGCCGGGAATACCCGCCCCCCATTGCGCCACTGCATCGGTAGACTGGTTGAACATAACCGCTGTACTTGCCTTCGCAATACTGATATTGCCTGTAGCCCAGCCATAAGGGGACATCATTCGTTCAAAGAGCACCAGGTGCCCGCCCGCATCCACAATCGCAATGCTCACCGGGCTTCGTAACTCTCTAGCGCGTTGCTTACTGGCTTCCAGAACCCTACGCGCGATATCTATCGACATACTCACGCGGTCGCTCCTTTTTGGCGGCTGATAGAGTCTAACCGCCTCCTATTCGTTACGTGGCATTGCTGCAAGTATAGCGTAATCCTTGCGTACTCACAAGAGGTCAAAATGTAGAATAGCGAGGTACGTTGCTTTTTTTGAATTGTACCCTCATCTGACACAGCATTTGCATCACCCTGGTATACTGATACTAGGTGATCTATGGTGATCGTTTCCCCTACCACCATGTCACCCGTCGTAAATATATCAGCGGCTGTGGACCTCTGTCCCAAGTGTCTCAACTGTCCCAACCGGAAATTACACTCCACTTGTGACCGCATCTTTTGGAATGCCGAAGTATATGTCCCAAATGTCCCAAGTGTCGCAACTGTCCCAACCATTCCATCGTGTTTAACCTCAGCAGCCCGATATTTCCATTGCATCATGCAAGGTATCTGCAAGCTTTCGACCCCTGCCTCCTCGCATCCTCACGAGGGGTACCCACTACACCTACTACACCATGCTTACGCGCTCCTTGCGCCATTCCAACTGGCTGTACTTTTCCTGCGCCAGTTGGCGCGCCAGGGTCCACTCAGAGGAACTTAACTCGCCCGGAACAAATTTTTCGTGTAATGCAGTACTGAATCCGCTGCGAAAAGCCTGCGCTACCTCGTCCCACGTCGCCTGTGGCACAAACGTGTGTAGGGGTGCAGTCTTCGTCCGGTAGGAAGCCAGCGCTGCCTGGCGCTCGGCCTCGCTGGGATAGTAAAGCATAGAAAAAAACTCGGCAGCGCGGTCAACCAGCGGCAGCGACCCCTGTTGCAGCAGGGCATCATCCCTCCAGACCTGGGCGCTGCCAATCAGCTTAAAGCCGCTGGCAGTCAGGTCGGCCTGTGTTGAGGAGGCAAAACAGGCGGCAGACCGATTTTTGCTGACATGTTCTTCGCTCAGTTCGGCATGCACGCCTAGCACAGCAAGCGCCGCCTGTAATCCCTGGGCAAGGTAGGCGTAAGCAGCGACTACTCCAGATGGAACATCGTAACGCTTCCCGATCACAATACTATAGGTAAATTCGTCGAGATGGTACACGGCTCGCCCACCCGTGGGTCGGCGTACCAGCGCTACCCCACGCTCCTGGCAGGTGGCGCCGAGGATCTCCCGCTCAACATCCTGGAAACGCCCAAGAGAAATCGTAGGTTGGGACCAGCGAAACACGCGCAGCGTGGGTGGAGCTTCGCCGCTGAGGTGATGTACCAGCACAGCTTCATCGATGGCCATATTGAGGGCCGCATCCTGTATCCCCGTGTGGAGGAAACGATATGGAGTGTTCATCTAGGCTTCCTTTGTTCGTAGACGCTGGTGGGACGCCCCAACGCCCTGTTTGCTCGTCGCGCCATCTTCCATTTTTCGCGCTGCTCTTCACGCACCTCCTCCGGGGCCGGAGTATAATCGGCCAGGAACGTATCACGGAAAGCCGGAAAGGTCCCCGCGCAAATCGCGGCACGTACCTGGCTCGCCAGGCGCAGCATGTAACGTATATTGTGTATACTGCCCAGGCGATAGTAAAGTTGCTCTTCAGTGCGTGCGAGATGGTGAACATAAGCGGCGCTGTAGTTCCTGCACGTATAGCAATCGCATTCCACCTCGATGGGGCCGCGCTCGACCCGGAAACGCGCCGCAGTGATATTCACGCGCCCATGACGCGTAAAAAGTCCGCCGTGGCGGGCAACCCGCGTGGGCAGTGCGCAATCAAACATGTCCATGCCCAGGCTGACCCCCGTCACGAAGTCCTCGGGCGAACCGACGCCCAGTAGGTGTCGCGGCTTGTCCTTTGGCAATTCGGGCGTAACATGGCGCAGCATTTCCCACAACATAGCTTTCGGTTCGCCCACAGAGAGCCCACCGACTGCAATCCCCGCGAACGGCATGTTCCCGATGACGTGCGCGCTGTACCGGCGCAGTTCCGGCTCGAACGCTCCCTGCACAATACCAAAAAGCGCCTGCTCCGTTCGATAGCGATCCTTAACAGCAAGGGTACGCTCGGCCCAGCGGTGGGTGCGCTCCATCCCCTCCCGCGCCTCTGTAGGTGTGCAGGGATATGCGGCGCAGATATCCAGCGGCAGGATAATATCCGCGCCGAGTTCAGCCTCGATCCGCATGACGCTCTCCGGCGTCAGCAGGTGCAGCGATCCATCCAGGTGCGACTTGAAAGCCGCTCCCTCCTCGCTCAGTTTGCGCAGGTGGCCCAGGCTGAAAACCTGGAAGCCGCCGCTATCGGTCAGAATGGGGCCGTCCCAGTGCATAAAAGCATGCAGCCCGCCAAAATCGCTGATCAGTTGAGAGCCCGGTCGTAGCATCAAATGGTACGTGTTGGCAAGAATAATCGTCACGCCCGCTTTATGCAACTCTTCGGGCGAAACGCTTTTCACCGTCGCCTGCGTGCCCACCGGCATGAAGATTGGCGTCTGGATTACTCCATGCGGTGTCGTGATCATTCCTGCACGCGCCCACGTCTCGGGACACTCGGCATCAATTGTAAATGAAAATGGCGGCATCTATTCCTCAACATAACTTTACGTTCAATCCACCGCAGCGGTTCCCATCCCTACTGCTGATTTTATCACATAGATCGAGGACCGATTATGTCTGATAGTGTCGAAGTCCACCTAAAAAAGTATAAAAAACTGCGTAAGAGCCATAATTTCCTGAGAAAATGCTTGCAAATCGTCGAAAGATAGTGTATGCTTGCATGCGGTATCCGATCTCGGTCTCGCGTACGGTGCTCGTCCAGAATATCCGGTCCCACGCTGGTAAGGGTGACAGACAGGCTGGTGATATCCGCTCAGATATGGACCCTTCGGTGCCGCCTCTGTGTGAGGCTAGATACCAACATACCGTTTTAGGAGGTCCTAGTTGAGTTTCGTTGACAAAACCCTTCGCTGCCGTGAGTGCGGAAATGATTTTGTATTTACAGCGGGTGAACAGGAGTTCTACCAGCAAAAAGGTCTCATGAATGAACCCGGTCGCTGCCCTTCCTGCCGTTCGGCTCGCCGCAATTCGTCTGGTGGTTCAGGTGGGCGTTCGGAACGTGCCCCACGTGAGATGCACACAGTCATTTGCGCTGAGTGCGGAGTCGAGACGCAAGTGCCGTTCTTTCCCAAGAACGACCGCCCCGTCTATTGCAGCCCCTGCTATGACAAGGTGCGTGTAGCCCGTAACTAACCTTCACGGGTTCCTGGAGCAAGTGCAGCGAGAGGCGGTTTCTCTTCCGCTGCGTTTGACTGTAAAACAGCAAAGCAAGGCCAAGGTGTGTTCGCGGCCTTGTTTATTTTATTTTGGGTCGATGTCTCTCCTCCTTGACACCCACCTTCAACATACTATAATACGAATAACGCACAAATGTTTTACAATGTTTGTACAAGAGTTATTAAAATGTGCCCCGGAGAGAAAACATTTGCAACATGGGCAGAAGGGTCTCAGCGTGACTGTGAATCCGCAGGAAGAGGAAAAATCGCTCCACTTCAGCGAAAATACTACCTCCGCCAGCATAGAACAATTGCTGGCAGAGACATCCCAGTACCTGGCTCCACTCGATATGGAGACGATTCAGCGTGCCTATGAACTGGCACACCGGGCGCACAAAGGAACATGGCGTCGTTCGGGTGAAGCATATATTCAACACCCTTTGGAGGTTGCCCTGCTGCTGGCGGATATGCGCATCGATGCCGATGGTATCGCGGCTGCCCTGTTGCATGATGTTGTCGAGGACACTGTTTATACCCTGGATGACTTGCGGCGGCAGTTCGGAAATGCAATCGCAAATATAGTCGATGGCGTCACCAAGTTCAATGTCCTGGCAGGAAAGCCAGCGCCAAGAGGTTCTGATTCGCAGGCGCTTCCTTCCGCCGACAACAAACGTCGCCAGCGTGCTGAAACCGTACGTAAGATGATGCTCGCCATGGCGGAAGACCCGCGCGTGGTGGTGCTTAAACTGGCGGATCGCCTGCACAATATGCGTACGCTCGCTGCTATGAACCCGGTGCAGCAAGAGTACACCGCGCGCGAGACGAGGGAAATCTATGCCCCGCTTGCCTTGCGCCTGGGTATGGTGCAAGTGCAGGTTGAATTGGAAGACCTGGCCTTTAGTTACCTGGAGCCGGAAAGATATGCGCTGCTCGCACGCGAAGTCACCGCGGAGCGTATTCGGCGCCAACCATATGTGGATCAGGTCGTCGCTTCCCTGCGAGAAGAGATGGAGCGAGCAGAAATCCACGCGGAAGTGCAAACCTGGCAGAAGCATTTTGCCAGTATCAACCGTAAGTTACAGCCAGACATAGGCGCTGACATCATTGAGGTGAGACAACAATTGTCTCAGATCCATGACCTCGTCTCCTTCCGCATTCTGGTTGACTCTGTCCAGGACTGTTATCTTGCCCTCGGACATATCCATGCTTTGTGGCGTCCTAAGGATGGCCGCATCAAGGACTTTATCGCCACACCGAAGCTGAATGGCTACCAGTCCCTGCATACGACGGTTTTCTGCCTGGATAACCAGCTCGCGGAAATCCAGATTCGTACGCATGACATGCAGCGCAACGCCGATTACGGCATTGCCAGCTACTGGTACCTGAAAGAGCGGCAGCATGTTTCTCTCTCCTACCAGGAGATGCTGGCCTGGATCGAGCAACTACGCGAGTGGCAACGCGACCTGCCGCAGAACGCGGATGAGTTTGTCGAAGCCATCAAGGACGACATTTTTCAGGAACAGATTTTCGTATTCACGCCCAAGGGAGAGGTGAAAGATCTGCCGCGCGGCTCAACACCGCTGGACCTGGCATACCGCATTCACACCGATATTGGCGATCATTGTGCTGGAGCGCGCATTGTCACCAATATGGGCAATAGCGGGCGCCTGGTAACACTCCTTGTGCCCGTTGACTACGAACTCAAAGGCGGCGAGATTGTCGATATCGTGACCAATCGCACGGCGCATCCAACACGCGATTGGCTCTCCTTTGCGCGTACTACGAACGCACGTAGCAAGATTCGCCGCTATCTCAAGACCTACGAGCGCGAAATCAATATGCAACTCGGCCGCGAACGCCTGGACTTGGCTCTTAAAGCAGCAGGAACTGCGGGCTTGAGCACAGTGAAAGAAGAAGATTTCTCATCCTTAACCACTATTAAGAAGTACACATCGCTTGACGATGTATATGTTGCGTTAGGGAGAGATGATTTGTCCTTGCAGTATGTGCTGGAATATCTTACACCCCTGTTGCAGAGTCGCGGTGAGGTGGCCGGTGGCGATGGGTCAAAGCAGGTGCCTGTGGATACCCATCAAAATAATCATGGACTGCACAATCATACAAATGGCGGGCATGCAGATGTGGCATCAGCCGATGGAACCGTGCATCATACCACAGAAGTTGTTGTCAAACTGGCGCACTGCTGCTGTCCGCTTCCTGGTGATCTCATCATAGGATTCTTTAATCCAAACAAAGGCATTGTCGTACATCGCAAAGACTGTCGCACCTTGCGCCGCTCTCGAGAACATGTGCGCGAGCACCCGGTAGAAATCAATTGGCTGCAGATAGAACAGCAGCGCTATCTGGCTCCAATTATCATCATCGCTCATGACCGTGCAGGGCTCCTGCGCGATGTTGCTGCGGTGGTGGCAGATGCGGGTATTAATATGACGGCGGTGGCATCAACGACCAATGCCTCCTTACAGAAGGCGGTCATCACCGCGACAATGGAAATAGAGACGATAGACCAGATCGAACCCATTTTCAATCACCTGCGGCATGTGAAAAATGTCGTAAGTGTCGATCGCGATCTTGGCCGCCGTATTGGGTAGTTAGCATAAATATACGTTTGTAGCCTTGTATGTGTGGTGACAGATTCAGGCTACAACCTGGAAATAGAATTGTATTATGGGTACATCTGTAGAGCCGCAACCGGTGGCGCCGAACCCTCCTGGGGGCGCGAAGATTGTTGAATCCTCGTTTCTGGCGCAAGAGAACCAGCTTCTCACCATCGTACAACAGTATATGGCTCCGGCCGAAGTCGAACAGGTCTCACTGGCTTTCCAGCTTGCTCAAGAGACCTGTAAAGACGTACAAGACTCGCTGAGCCCCACCAGCATCCCACCGTTAGAGCATGCCCTGGCTGTGGCAACCATCCTGGCTGATATGCATATCGACGCTGTTGGTGTCGCTGCTGGACTCCTGTTCGAGGCCGTCGACGCAGAACGCCTGGCGCTCGAACGTGTCGAGAGCGCACTGGGTCCGGCTATAGCCCGCGTCGTGGGAAGTATGCTGCGCCTGAATATTCTGGAGCGCAAGAAGCAGGCGGGAGCGATCCTGGCTCGTACTGTTGTGGAGGGCGAGAGTAACCGCGAGCAAAAGAAGCGGCGTAACCGTGAGAACCTGCGTCGCCTGCAGGCCGAGACGGTGCGCAAAATGTTTTTTGCCATGGCCGAAGACCCGCGTGTTGTCTTGCTCAAGCTGGCCTATCGCCTGCATGCCATGCGCTTGATACAGGCTGCCTCTTACCCGGTTGACCACCAGGATATGCTCACTATGGCTCAGGAAACCCGCGAGATCTATGCCCCGCTAGCTGGCCGGCTGGGTATGGCACGTGTGGAGTCTGAGCTGGAAGACCTGGCATTTGCTATCCTGGAGCCTGAGAAATACGCGTGGATCCGCAACCAGGTAGAGGTAGAGAGCAAGCAATGGCGTTCTTACGTTGATCGTGTCTGCACTATGCTGCGCGAAGAGATGGCGAAGCTGGGTTTGCGTGCCGAGGTGTCGGGACGCGTCAAGCACCTGTACAGCTTCTACCAGAAGCTCAAGCGCACTACCGGGGGGAGCGAACGGTTAGAAGACCTCCAGGTAGCCGACTTCAGTCAGATTCATGATTTGATTGCCTTCCGCATCCTGGTCGAGTCCACCCCGGATTGCTACCTTGCCCTGGGTCACGTCCATAGCCTGTGGAAGCCCAAAGAAGGGCGTATCAAAGATTTTATCGCCAACCCCAAGTCCAATGGCTATAGAGCGCTGCATACCACGGTCTTCTGTCTGGATGACCAGTTGGTGGAGATCCAGATTCGTACCCGTGCTATGCACGAGATGGCGGAATACGGGGTAGCCATGCACTGGCACTACAAGGATGTCGGTGATCATGCCTCCGCTTCGGCCAGGGAACTGCTGACCTGGCTGCGCCAGTTGGCAGACTGGCAGCGTGACCTGCGCTCATTTGCCACCAGCGATACCGAGTTTATCGAGGCGGTCAAAGACGACATCTTCCAGGAGCAAATTTTCGTGTTCACGCCCAAAGGCGAGGTCAAGGACCTGCCCATCGGTTCAACACCGCTCGATTTCGCCTATCGCGTCCACTCGAAGGTCGGCGACAAGTGCGCTGGTGCTCGTGTGACCACCGAGCATGGCCCTGATCGCCTGGTGACGCGCATGGTGCCATTGGACTACGAGCTGCGCAGTGGCGATATTGTCGATATCGTGACCAACCGCACGGCCCACCCGACCCGCGACTGGCTCAGTTTCGCTCGTACCACTGCCGCTCGCAGCAAGATTCGCCGCTACCTGAAAATACACGAACGCGCTATCAATATCCAGATCGGACGCGAACGCCTGGAGCGCGAACTCAAAATGATGAGTGCTCGTGACGATGATGTACTCACCGAGGAAAATCAAAACTGGCTGGCTGGCGAGTTTCGCCAGGCAACGTTCGAAGACTTGCTGGCAGCCATCGGCAGCGACGAAATCCGCCCGCATGCTGCCGCGGTAAAACTGGTTGATCGCTGGCAACATCTCCGAGAACAGCGCGAAGGCAAAGACGAAAAAAATGGCGAGGCGTTGCTGCCGTTGCCTGTGGCTCCTAAACAGGTACCCTCGGTTCGCATGCAGGTCGCCGGGGTGAGTGGCTTGCTGACCAGGCTGGCCAATTGCTGCTGTCCTCTGCCGGGCGATGAGATCGTAGGCTTCATCAGCCGGGGCAAGGGGGCTATTGTCCATCGTGCCGATTGCAAAAATATCGATCGTTACCGCGAGCGCGAACGTGAACGCCTCATCAACGTGAGCTGGACAAGTATGGGGCAGCAGCACTACCTGGCGCCCATCACCATCACTGCCCGCGATCGCTCGGGCTTGATTCGCGACATTGCCGCCGTGGTCTCGGAAGCAGGCGTGAATATGACGACCGTGAACTCATATGCGAGCGTGGGTAAAGAGGTTGTGCTCGTTAATGCCACGTTGGAGATCGAGAGCCTGGATCAAATGCAGCGTCTCTTTGTGCGTATCGAAAAGGTCAAAAACGTCCTGCACGTCGAGCGTGACCTGGGGAAAGGCCGGAAGGCATAAAGCTGACCTGGCAGTTCTGCCAGGTCAGTCAGGTAACTTGTTCATAAAAATTTAGCCGCGCAATCGCTCCAGCACAGGTGGCTGGCGCAGTTTAGCAAGCGCCCCGGCCTCGATCTGGCGCACCCGCTCACGGGTAATGCCCAACTCGCGTCCTACTTGCTCTAGTGGATGAGCCTGGCCGTTGCCCAGACCAAAACGTAACTGTAAGACGAGTCGCTCACGCGGTGTCAGTACAGCTTCGAGGACACGCTGCACTTCATCCTTCAGGGTTTGCGTGGTGGCAATGTCTTCGGGTGAGGCCGACTCGGTATCCGCAAGCACATCACCCAGTTCCTGTTCCTCGTCTTCACCAACCGGCAACTCCAGGGAAACAGGCGCCCCGGGTGCAGCTTGTAATTCAATCATACGCACAGGATCCAGGCCAGTCGCATCTGCCAGCTCTTGTTCCGTTGGTTCGCGGCCAAGCTCCTGTAACAGCCTCTGGCGTTCACGGCGAATGCGATTGAGCGCAGTATTGACGTAGACAGGGAGACGGATCGTCCGTCCCTTGTCAGCAACGGCACGACTGATCGCCTGGCGAATCCACCATGTCGCGTGCGTAGAGAAGCGGTGCCCGCGTCGCCAATCGTAGCGTTGAACGGCGCGGATCAGGCCGATGTTGCCCTCCTGGATCAGGTCAAGTAGGGTAAGACCACGCCCAACATAGCGCTTAGCAATGCTCACTACAAGACGAAGGTTCGCGAGAATAAACTGCTTCATGGCGTCGTGATCACCCTCTTCGATGCGCTGTGCCAGTTCGATCTCACGCTCATGCGTAATCATCGGCACCCGGCCAATTTCACGCAGGTAGGTCATCACAGCGTCCGACTCGCCTGCGTCGGGTGAATTTACCGCGTTCTCGTCCTGCTCTTCTGAGCGGCGGCGGCGCATCGTTGGGCGACGTACCGGGGCAATGCCCTCGGTGGCTATCTTGGGCAACATGAGCAGCGCAGCGCTATCCAGTTCAGTCGAACTTGATAATTGAGTTAGTTCTTCATGCATATCAGACATTGCTTCCAACTCATTAGGTGCTGGCTCCAGACTGGTGAGGTCCTCTTCCAGCTCCTGCTCTTCTTTGCCAGTGTCCTCTACATCCTCCTCTATATAATCAAGGTCCTTGTGAAGCAGTTCGTCGACGTTGTCGAAGTGCTTTTCAAGGTCCTTCAGGTTTGTATCTTCTAGGGTAATCATTGGTTCCTTCATGGGTCGCTGTAGTTCAATCATGCTACGCCCTCCATGAGCAGTTGTATCTCAAGCAGCAAGATAGCGGTATTCTTCTTTAGTCTGTCCTAAACTCAGGGGAAGCTGTCCTTTCTCTGATCGGAACACCGTGTCCAAGTGCTGGGTGGGAGGAATACGTATCCGTAATATGAAACACGGTAAGCCTGGAAAATATTCCTTTCTTAATTATAACGCAAAGGTGGCCTTTCGTTCTAGTCCCTACAGCCTGTTTTTGTCAGGGTATCGCAAGATACATATATATACGGGGCACTAAGATAGATTCATACCTATTTATAATACGTACCAGCTTCAGGAAAGTGGCAATGGGTTCCAGAAATACATATCTTGACGTTGTGCCGCTTCTTCTCTACAATAACAGACATGGACGCATCTACGCAACCATTACATGTCGCCATCAAGCGCATCGATCCTGACTTGCCACTGCCCACCTATGCCACGGCAGGTTCAGTGGCCTTTGACCTGTATTGTCGCGAAGACATCGAGATCGCACCGCGCACCATCGGGCTCGTTCCAGCGAACGTTGTCGTGCAAACGCCGCCTGGTTACCTGTTGCTCCTGACTATGCGCAGCAGTACCCCGCGCCGCAAAGGCTTACTCGTACCCCAGGGTGTGGGTATCATCGATCAAGATTACTGCGGCGAAGGCGATGAACTGATGGTGCAGGCCTACAATTTTCGCGACGAAGCGGTGCTTGTGAAACGCGGTGAACGTATTGCCCAGGGTATGTTTATCCCGGTTGCGCGGGCCGTCTGGAACGAAGTGGATGAGGTGGGCAAAGGCCGGGGTGGCTTTGGAAGTACAGGTGTGTGATGCCAGATTACTATGCAGCGCTCGAAGTTCCACCTACAGCGACGGTTATCGAAATCAAACGCTCCTACCGCCGTCTTGTACGTAAATATCACCCTGATCTGAACCGACAGGCGCGGGACCAGCACATCAAGCTGCTCAACGAGGCCTATGCGGTTTTGAGCAATCCCACCAAACGCGCTGCCTACGATGTCACACGTGCCGGGGAAGCGCGCCATAAAGCCGAGCAAGAAGCGCTGCGCCATAGGCAAGCTCAGGCCAGGCAGCAACAAGAACAGGCCAAGCGCGAAGCCGAGATGACATGGGCCGAGGGGGTAGTCGGGTTCGTGAAGGAACTGAAAAAGGCGCTCCAGGAGGATTCGTAGGGGCACGATTCATCGCGTCCACGTATGCTCAAAGAAGCTAAAGGCGCTTGTATTCAAAATGGCGCTCACCTCTATATGGTAAAATAGCTCTTACGGGTAGGCGCACGACTTGCTATAGATATCTTTTACCCTTTTTTGCCGCCGGGCAATCTATCACGTCCTGCCCATATACAATAGTACAGGCCTGTATGAGAATCAGCGAGGTATCCTATGCCCTACCAGATGTGGATCAACGGCCAGTATACGTCGGGAAGCTCTGGAAACGTCATCGAAGTACGCAACCCCTCTACCGAAGAGATCATCGACACCGCTCCTGCCGCCAATGCTGCCGACGTAGAATTTGCCGTCTCGGCGGCCCACGCGGCATTTCCAGCCTGGAAGAGACTACCGGCAGGACAGAAAGCGGAACTACTGCACGAGATCGCCAACAAGCTCACCAAACGTTCCGGAGAATTTGCCCGCCTGCTGACCTTGGAGGGCGGCAAACCACTCGTCGAGAACAAGGACGAGATGGGCTGGTCCGCGGCTTGTTTCCACTACTATGCCGAGATTGGGCGTAATAGCCGCGGGCGCGTCATCCCCTCAATAGAGGAGACCCAGCTCGCGCTGGTGCTCAAAGAGCCCTATGGCGTCGTTGCCGCCATCGTCCCCTGGAACTACCCCATCCTGCTCATGGCGTGGAAGGTTGCCCCAGCACTGGCGGCAGGCAATACCGTCGTCCTCAAGCCATCGGAAATGACGCCGCTCTCGACTCTGCTCTTTGCCGAACTCTTCGCCCATCTTCCTCCCGGCGTGGTCAACATCGTCAGCGGCTATGGCAGGGATTGCGGCGAGCCGCTCGTACTCGACCCGCGCGTGCGCGTGATCGCCTTCACAGGTTCACTGGCGACGGGACAGCGCATCGCGCAGTTGGTCGCGCCTCAGATGAAGAAGCTCCACCTGGAACTCGGCGGCAAAGATGCTTTCATCGTGGCTGAGGATGCCGACCTGGACGTGGCCGTACCCGGCGTGGCATGGGCTGCTCTGCTCAACACCGGGCAGGTATGTACCTCCACTGAGCGTGTTTATATCCATGAGTCGCTGGCTCCAAAATTTATCGAGCGCATCACCGATTTTGCGAAGGACCTGCACCTTGGTCCCGGCATTGAGCCTGATACCGATATGGGACCAATGATTGGCGCGCAATACCGCGTGAAGATTGAGACCCAGGTGGAGGCCGCCAAAGCAAAAGGGGCAAAGGTGCTGACAGGTGGTAGGCGACCCCCACAGCTCGAGCGCGGCTACTTCTATGAACCCACCGTCATGACCAACGTCGATCATTCCATGACGATCATGAACGAAGAAACGTTTGGACCCGCCATTCCCATCATGACCTACCGTACCTTTGATGAAGCCATTGCCCTGGCGAACGATAGCAAATACGGCCTGGGAGCCAATCTCTATACGCACGATCCACTCAAGGCGAAACGATTCTTCGAGGAAGTCGAGGCCGGAACGCTCTGGATCAACGACCCATTGACCGATAACGATGCCGGACCGTTCGGTGGCTTCAAAATGAGCGGCATGGGTCGAGAATTGGGTGAAGAAGGTCTCGACGAGTTCCGCGAAACCAAACACGTCCACTGGGACTTTGAAGGTGGCAAAAAGCCCTGGTGGTATCCTTATGGGAAGAAGTGACCAATGGAAGTTGTTTTCATGGGCGTAACAAAATACAAATGTAGGGGTAACCCTTGCGGTCGCCAGGCTAGCTATAATCACCAGGGCATCTCATGAAACAACAGGAAACTCAATCGAACGCCCTGCAAACAGCAAACGGGCGTGCTGAATCCGGTATCGACCAGAACGAGTTAGGCTCTACACCGCGCAGCGATAGTGCGGAACGTGCCAATAAGTGGGCTGTGCTCGCAATCGTTGCGGTCGGAGTCTTCATGGCAACACTCGACTCATCCATTGTCAACATCAGTCTTCCCACCATTGCTCACTATTTTGGAGTCCCTTTGAATGGGGCCGTCGAGTGGGTGACAATCGCATATCTCGTCGCCGTTGCAGGAACGCTCTTGACTATTGGACGCCTGGCAGACATGATTGGGCGCAAACCGATCTGGGTGATTGGCCTGGTCATCTTTACCCTGGGTTCGGCTATCTGTGGTGTCGCCTCGTCGCTCGGCATGTTGATTGCCGCTCGAGCATTCCAGGGATTGGGTGGAGCGCTCCTCATGTCCATCAGCCCTGTAATGCTTACAAGCGCCTTTCCTGCCAGGGAGCGTGGACGCGCCTTAGGTCTGAATGCTGTTGTGGTCGCACTGGGTGTGAGCGCCGGTCCCACGCTTGGCGGCATCATCACCGATCACCTGACGTGGCGCTGGATTTTCTTCGTCAACGTTCCCATTGGCATCGTTGGCATCATTGCTTCCATGCGTGTCCTGACCGAGCGCATGCATCGCGGGCGAGGACGTTTCGATCCTCTGGGCGCCGTGTTGCTGGCAGTCGGGCTCGTCGCCCTGACGCTGGGGCTCTCCTTTGGCCAGGAATGGGGCTGGTCCTCTCCACTCCTCGTAGCCACGTTGGCGTGCGGCGTCATCGCGCTGGTAGCACTGGTTGTAGTTGAACGTCGCGTCCCCGACCCGATCATCGACCTGGAATTGCTGCATAACCGCGTCTTCCTTTCGGCCAACGTCAGCCTTGTATTGAGCTTCCTGGCGCTGTTCGCCGTAAGCTTTATGCTGCCCTTTTACCTGGAAGAACTGCGCGGCTTCCCGACAGCAGAAGCTGGGCTGCTCCTCACCCCGCTGCCGCTCACCATTGCCGTGCTTGCCCCATTCAGCGGCGCCCTGGCCGATCGTATCGGCACGCGCTGGCTGGCGGCTGGCGGATTGGCGCTGGCCTGCCTTGGGCTGCTCTTGATCAGCCAGCTAGACGCACATAGCTCGGTCTGGGACATCGTGTGGCGCTTGATCGTTATCGGTGCTGGGCAGGCCATGTTCCAATCTCCCAATAACAGCGCTCTTCTGGGTGCTGTACCGCGTTCGCGGCAGGGCAGCGCTTCCGGCTTCCTCGCCACTGGCCGCGTCGTCGGGCAGAGTCTGAGCGTAGCCCTGGCAGGCGCCATCTTCGTCGGGCTTGGTGGCGCCGCAGCAGGCGGCATACTTGGCTTACAGGGGAACAGCCAGAAATTGTCCGTTGAACAACTCAGCTCCTTGCAGCAGACCTTCGCGCACGCTTTCCATATCACCTTTATCACCTGCGCTGCCATAGCTTTCATCGGCGTCTTCACCTCGCTTGTGCGCGGTAAGGAAAATAAATCTCAATCAACCTGAGGTAGTATCATATGATTGGTAGGCTAACACCTCTGATAAAGTGGGCAGGAGGGAAAGAGCAAGAGAGGCTCATCCATCTTTCAAAGTGTCCAGCACCAGCTTCAGTTGCTTATATACATTATCAAGATGCTCCGGAATCACCTTGGTATCTGCAAGCACGGGCATGAAGTTCGTATCGCCTTCCCAGCGCGGCACGACGTGCAGGTGGGCATGATCGGCGAAGCCCGCGCCCGCGACTTTTCCTTCATTGATACCCATATTGAAGCCGTCGGGTTTCATTGCCAGGCGTAGTGCCCGCAGCGCTAATTGCGTCTGCTCCATCAGGTCCACCAGGATCGCAGCGTCCAGCTTCTCGATCGTGCCTACGTGCTCATATGGCGCAATCATCAAGTGCCCATTGTTGTATGGGTAGAGATTCAGTATTATGAAGCAGTGCTCACCACGGTGCAGTATGTAACGCTCAGCGTCATGGTCGTCGGCAGGTGGAATGCAAAAAATGCATCCCTGTGACTGTGGTGTCTTCGGTGCGATATACGTCATGCGCCAGGGCGCCCATAAATTCTTCATGGCGCTAGTATAGCACAAGCCAATCGGGCGTGCTCTATTGTGGGAAGTCCATCGTAGAGGTTTGCGGCAGCTCTATCCAGCGCTCCGCCCATGTATGGATAGAATCCACAACGGGTTTAAGAGCCTGCCCCTTCTCAGTCAGCCGGTACTCGACGCGCACGGGGATCTGCGGATAGACAACCCGCTCGATGATGCCAGCCGACTCCATCTCGCGCAGGCGATCACTCAAGACGCGATCTGAGAGGCCTTCTACCGTACTCGTTAGCTCACAGAAACGCTGCGGTCCGCTCATCAGCGTATCCAGGATGAGACCAGTCCAGCGTTTGCCCAGCAACTGGATGGCCTGCTCGTAACGTGGGCACATATAGTGGACCGGTGATATAGTTGTCTCGCTCGGTTTCGTCACCATGTTCTTTGCCCTTTTCGGCTATAGTATAACCAGAATTACACGCTCCACTATAAGCATGTGGTTACAGTATAACACACAACCTTGTCTAACGCAAGTGATGCAACTAATAAAAAGTAAGAATTATTGCCAGCATCCGAGAGCAGCTAACACGTAGACCATACTTTCTATTCGTGAACTGTTTCGCTCTGCCACTGGCATGTTGCGGGAATGGCTTCTTTGAGGGCCCCGGCCAGCCTATCGATGTCGGTTACATCATCGCGGTAGACCGCCCAGGCTTTGGCTTTCTGTTGCGGGCTGCTCGGTTTGCGGTATACAGTAATGCCGATGCGCTTGCCATTAGGGAAGAACTCCTCTTTGATGCGTGCCAGGTCTTCCCAGCGCACCTCGATTACTTCCCCGTTGCGACTGCGCTTCACGAGAGCTTCCGGCTCCAGGCTAATGGTAAAAGGAACAGGAGCAACAATGCGCAGGTAGATAAGAAAGCCCGTGATAAATACCAGCGCGACAATCGTGCTTCCTATAGCTGGGGCCCCTTCGCGCAGAGCAATCCACAGGACGAGCGCGGTGACGCCCAGGACAGCGGCCAGGGTCAAGATCAACTTGGCAGGCTTCAGACCGGGTCCGATGAAGACCTGTCCCTCCGCCGTTGGCGATGATGCCATAAGATTACCTCGTGAATAACGTACGTTCCTCTACGCGTTATTGTAGCAGTGGGTGGAATATGGTGCAAGAGCGCAGATTACTCTCCTTCAGCCCTCACCGTCACAATATCGTTCCTGGCTGCCCACTGGTTCAAATCCTGCCGCTGGATAGCCGCCGCCATCATGTCAGGAAACAGGTCCGGCGTGCAGGAGAAACAGGGAAAGCCAAGCCCTGCCAGCGCCGCCGCATTGTGCTGTTCGAAGCTTGGGGTGCCGTTGTCACTGAGCGCGAGCAAACACACCGCCTGCACGCCGCTGCTCACCAGTTCCGCCGCCCGGCGCAGCATCTCTTGCGCGTTCCCACCTTCGTACAGATCGGTAATGAGTACCAGGATGGTCTGCGCGGGACGGGTAATGACCTGCTGGCAGTACGCCAGGGCGCGATTGATGTCGGTACCACCGCCAAGCTGTGTGCCGAAGAGCAGGTCAACGGGATCTTGCAGGTCATCGGTGAGGTCAACAACCGCTGTGTCGAAGACAACCATGCGCGTGCTGACGGCGCGAATCGATGCCAGCACCGCTCCGAAAATGCCCGAGTAGACCACGGAGGTCGCCATCGAACCGCTCTGATCCACGCATAATACAATGTCGCGAAGCGAAGAGCGCTTGCGCCCATGTCCTACTAATCGCTCGGCAATGATCGTGCGCCGCTCTGGCAGGTAGTTCTTCAGGTTGGCGCGGATAGTGCGGTCCCAGTTGATCTCATTTGGACGCGGGCGATACGTGCGCGTTGCTCTGTTGAGGCTGCCTTTGGCAGCCTGCACCATGGGATTGGATAGTTTGCGCTCCAGCTCTTCGACAACTTTGCGTACTATCTGGCGGGCTGTGTCTTTCGTCTTTTCAGGAATCACCTTGCTGAGAGAGAGCAGTGTGGAGACCAGGTGCACATCGGCATCCACCTGTTCCAGCATCTCTGGCTCCAGCAGCATCTGTGTCAGGTTGAGCCGCTCCAGGGCATCCTTCTGCATGACTCGTACGATTGAGGATGGAAAGTAGCTGCGGATGTCACCGAGCCAGCGGGCAACTTTGGGCGAAGAAGCTCCCAACCCTCCGGAACGTTCGCTATCGTACAGCGCCTCGAGCGCCCTATCTATCCCGAGATCATCGCCACCGAGGGAAAAGCCAATACCTTCGCCTTCCCCATTCCCTGTTCCCCCGCTACTGCCTTCCGCTTCTCCGCCCAATACCAGGCGCCAGCGGCGCAGGCGTTCTTTCTCATCAATTGCCATCGAGCTTCACCCCCAGAATCTTTGCCAGTACAGGCAGCACCAGGTCCGCACGCTCCTGGTTGATGTCCGTATGATTGTCTGCAAGTGTTAATCCACCTGGCATTCTTGCGCCTGCCCCTGCCGGAGACATTGAGTGCAGGCGTTTCACCTTCTCACCCATCTTACGGCGTTCCGGTGCCTGGAAGCTGGAAAAGGCTCGTCGCAGCAGGGGAAGCAGCGCGGTGAAAACATCAGGCACGAGTTCGCTAAGCCACTTGTCCAGCGCCAGCCAGAGTCCATCCTGGTGCAGCAGCAGCAGACCACTACCGCGCAGCACGCCCTCTATCCACGCCGCAGCCTGTGGCGCTGGTGTGACGGGAGAAAGCGCCAGTCGCGCCAATCGTTGCAACTCCACGTCATCCAGCGCCCGCTGCTCTAAAAGCAAGCGGCAACAGCGCCCGCGCACGAGGCCGTGGATGCTTTCACGCTCAATCAACTGTCGTAGGACGCCCCGCCATGCTTGCTGCTGATCTTCGCGATTGAGCGTGTTCAGGCTTTCCTGCGCGTGGTCTATGCTGCCCACCATCGCCGCCGCAGAATCGTCGTCGAGCGAGGCGCAGGCTCCCGGCAGGCCAACGATGATGCGCTCGAACAATCCGTCGATCACCGGCGTGATCTGCTCCGCCCTGGTCTCGCGCACATTGCCATAACGGGCTACTCGCGCCAGCGGCGGCAGGGCGTCCATCAGGTGACGCACATCTGCTGAGACTGCTGCCCGCGCCTGCACGCACGACAAAAGATGCTCTACGGCCCTGGGCAACTCCGCGAGAATTGTCTTATCCAACAACTCTGTGAGTTGAGGCAAATCGCTGGCCGTATCCGCCTGGTGACAAACAAAGGCGCTGGCGGCCGTCTCTACAGTATTGCCCCAGATGTTGGACTCGATCAGCTTGACGATGAACTCGATCTGCCATTGTACCTGCCACAATTCATGGAAGCTGCCACTTTTTCCATACACCCGCTGCGGCTGTCCCCACTCGATACCGATGAGTCGCAGTTGGTGCAGCAAGCGACTGCGGGCGCGGTCAGTATCGTTGCGCAGGTCCAGGTCCAGCTTCGTGCTTTCTGGCGAAGGCTTGAGGCGCAGGCGGCGTTGTTTTGCCTCCAGGTCGCGCTGCAGGGGTACCGCTGGTGTCCCCTCCGGTACCTCGCCCAGCCTCTCGCCAATTTCCAGTCGATCCCGGATCAGTTGCATCGGCTCTGCATTTCCGTTGCACAATACCGTCTGTATGGCCTCGTGCAACTCTGCCAGTCCAGGCATTGGCAAATCGCGCAGCGCTGCCAGCGCCTCGCTGAGCCGCACCGCCTCGATCACACTTGCGGAAGAGGCATCCAGCCCCTTCTCGCGCAGTAGATGTGCCGCGTGGGTGATCCAGCGAATCGTCACGCGGTCTGGCGCCGTCCAGAGGTGCTCGTACCAGCCCGGCGAGGTGACACCGGCCCCGTAGCCGCTGCGATAGGAGAGGCGCGAGTTTGTCCATGGTATCCAGGTCGCCTCGACTTTAATGCGCTTGAACCCGCTCAGCAGTGCCGCGTCGGTTTTCGCGTCACCCGGATCAGAAAGTGCCGGAGCATGCCAGGCGCCACAGACGACGGCAATACGCTGGAAGCCTTCCGCCTGTGCAGCGCGTATCGCCTGGCGCATGTGCGCCTCACGTTGAGCTTCGTGCTCTTCCTTTGGCCTCTTGTCAATACGTAAAGCAGTCATCGCCTCCAGGATGCCTTCGAAGAGACCGGTCACGTCCCGTCGCAGCTCGATTTGCCGCTCCCACCAGAGTTCGTGATCATCGTAGCCGGCTGCCTGTGCCAGCAGGGCAAATGGATCGTCTCGCGGGTTCGCTGGCTCCTCCGTTTCTGTCGCAGCCCCTGGCGTTTGTGTGCTGGATTGCGAACCTCCAGCTCCCCTGGCGGGAGTCACTACACTATTGGCGCCTTCGTTAAGCGGTGCTTCCTCCTCCTGTGGTGTCTCTTCAGCTTTGCCTGCGTGATCGCTCGTTTGTTCCTTCGCCAGTTGAAAGGCCTGTGGCAGATCCATGAAACGCGCCGGGATGCCGCGCTTGAGGGCGTAGCGCAATGCCTGCCACTCCGGTGAGAAATGGGTAAAGGGGTAAAAGACTGCATGCTGCGGTTTATCCGGCGCGTAGATAAGTAGCGCCACTGGCGGCTGCATCTCCTCGGATACGAGCCATGGGAGGGCTTCCTGCGCGTCCGGCGGCCCTGGGCCGTGGTGGCGCACGCCGAAGATGTGAATACCCACCGTTACAGCACCTCGTGGGAAGTATTAACACCTGTACGCATGACATTTTCCCTTACGAAAGATAGCCGCCAAACGGAGACGGCTATCACTATTCATGAATTCGCATTGCTTGGCTAAAAAACTATTCTTTTTTAGCTGTAACGTTCTGGTGATCGGTTTGAGGAGATTTTATCCGCAGAACCTCCTCAAACGTATCCAAAAGTTCTAGGAAGCCTATCATACCGAATTGGTAGTCGTAGAGTTTTCGACACAACTGTTCGTAGGTAGTCAGGAGCCGTACATCTGTAGGACCTGTTGTCTTGTCATCCATACTTCAGCTCCCAACTTGTAGGTCTAAAGTGGCGGCATTGGCCCGTCCGTCATACGTGAGGGTGCAGAGTTGCAGGATGTCGCGGCCAATCATGCACTTGATGCGCTTGGAGGGCCGTATCATGTAGGGTACTTCCACCGCGTTGACCTCAACCGCGCCGCCTTCCGGGAATACCAAACGGATACGGTACATATAGCCCTCATACACCAACCTGGTCGTCGCCGTGATTGGTACTGGCCCCATTGGTGTCAACCCGAGACTGGTCGCGACGCCTTCCTGGATGTAGGTATACATAGCCGACTGCGCGACCTGTGGCTACAAAATGGGGCCGAGGGAACACCGAGGCCGAGCCTACTACTTCTGCCGGAAGTTCGGTAATAAACATAACAAATGCCCAGCTATGACGAGCATCAGAAGTGATGTCGTCAATGAAGCCGTCTGGAATGACTGCTGCCGCCTCTTTGAACGGCTTGACCTCATACAAGCCAGGATTGAGGAAGAGATCGAACACGCACTACGAAATTTGCTTGAAGATACGGAAGGCATGGAGCGTGTTACAGCACTTCAAGCCGCGCTGGAACATGCCCGCCAGGAACGCACCAAGCACCTGGAAGGCAGCTACTATTACACCCTTGTTACGCAAGACATCCAGGCAAAAACCGAGGAGCTAAAACGCTATGAAGAAGAGCGCGATGCTTCGCGGAACGTTGCGGCTGCGACTGAAGCCTACAAAAGTCGCGTTCTGGAATTCCTCGACTTCTTGAACGTGATGCGGGGGAGATACCAGAACGCGACCTTTCAAGAAAAGCGTAACGCCCTAGACGTACTCGGTGTCAAAGTACATATCCGTAAATCGGAATGTGGGCCGTATGGCAAGACGGGCTTTCCGGGCAAAGCGATCGACGTCACTTACTCGCCTCTGTTCACAGGTGTCAATACCTCGTGACATGCCACCTCGTGACATGCCCGGTACAGGTCCTTCCAACCATCACGCTCTTTGACCACCGTTTGCAGGTACTCCAGCCAGGCGACGCGGTCCTGCACGGGGTCTTTGATGATCGCTCCAGTGATCCCTGCGGCCAGGTCTCCAGCGTGTAACTGCCCATCACCGTAGTAAGCTGCCATTGCCAGTCCACTGTTGATGACCGAGATGGCCTCGGCGGTTGAAAGCGTTCCGCTGGGGGACTTCACCTTGGTCTTGCCATCGAGTGTGACGCCGCCGCGCAATTCACGGAACACTGTGACCACGCGCCGGATCTCCTCCAGGGCAGGCTTCTCGGCAGGCAGTTCGAGCGCCTGGCCCAGGCTGGCAACGCGCCGGTCAACGATCTCCACTTCCTCTTCCAGCTTCTCTGGCAGTGGCAGCACCACCGTGTTGAAGCGCCGCACCAGGGCGCTGGAGAGTTCGTTCACGCCCTTGTCGCGATTATTGGCTGTGGCAATGACATTGAAGCCCTTGTGCGCCTGTACCTCCATATTGAGTTCCGGCACAGGCAGAGTCTTCTCTGAAAGGATGGTGATCAGGGTATCCTGCACCTCTGATGGCATGCGCGTCAGTTCCTCGATGCGCGCTAGTTTGCCCGTCTGCATCGCTCGCATCATCGGGCTGACAACCAGCGCGGCCGGTGAAGGCCCTTCCACCAGGAGACGCGCGTAGTTCCACCCGTAGCGGATTGCGCTCTCGTCTGTGCCCGCTGTACCCTGGATCAACAGCGTCGAATCGCCCGCAATAGCCGCAGCGAGATGCTCGCTCGTCCACGACTTTGCTGTCCCAGGAATCCCATACAGCAGCAGCGCGCGATCGGTAGCTAACGTCGCCACGGCGATCTCGATCAGCCGCGCGTTGCCAATGTACTTGGGGCTCACCACAAAACCGCTATCCAGCTTCCCACCGAGCAAGTAGGTGCGTACCGCCCACGGCGAGAGAGACCAGTTAGGGGGACGCTGGCGGTCGTCTACCCTGGCGAGTTCGGCCAACTCCTCAGCATATTGCTGTTCTGCGTGCTGGTGCAAGATGGCGCTGATAGGGGCTTCTTCTCCTGTTACATGTAGCGCGCGGTCCGTCCGAGCAGGTTTGGATGTACTCATTATGCGATCTCCTCGATGAGGCGCTGGTGTATGCGCAGCGCCTCGGTAAAAGTGTTTATCTGTTCGTGCCAGCGCTGTATATGCCAGCGAGTGTGTGCGTTGCTGCTTTCCGGTAATGTCCACTTTTCCAGGGCTGCCGCGAAGCATGCCGGTGGCAGCGCCGTGGTTGCAATCGTGACGCTTGTCAACCACCGGTAAGAGTTCTGCACCTCGACGGCGATCTTACCAAGATAGTTCCGTAATTCCGCGAGATATACATCGCCGAACTCTTTGCTCCAGGGCGTGGGCAGCGCAGACAAAAGATCTTCCCAGCCCGCATTTTTAGGAGATTTATAATTGATAAGCTGCTCTTGCACCCTGCTTTCGGCCTCTTGTTGCGGCATAAGGTTTATGAGATCTCTGCGCAGTTGCTCAGGACAGGCGTAATAGCGTCGTTGGTACCACCAGTCCCAGAGCGCCAGTATCCATTGTGCATCATTAAACCTGATTGCGGCCTGTGACCATCCTTCGATGAGCGTCTGCTCCCATTCCTTAGGGCGAACCGAGGCAATCAGCTTTGCAGGGGGAGCCGCAAAATGTTCCTCCCAGTGTGCAGGAGGAATGCGTTCCATCACCTGCATCAACCACCAGGCTCGCTCGCCTACACCCTGTGGTGCCCTTGCAACAATCCCGTCGCGCTGCCACTGCTTGTCAATAGCTGTTGGCGGTGTGACGGTCAGCTTGCCCTTCGCGTAGACCAGCATTTCATTTGCTCGACTGCGCATGCGTGCCGCGAGCGCCGAGATGGGAATACGTACCAGGAGCGAGGCAGCGGTCTCGCACACCTTGGCACTGCGGTCGTTCAAAGCCTCTTCGAGGAAGCTTTCGTCGTCTGCCGAGAGTCCAGTGCTGAATGTTTCAAGTGCCTCTGCACGAAACTGGGCCTTCTCCAGCTTCCAGGTTCCTTCAAGCCACTGCCGCGCTTTGGCCGGGTCGCTAGCTCGAAGTCGACGCAATATTTCGCTGCGCTGCTCAGGCGTGCCTTCCTGCCAGGTAATTTCTGCGCCGGCGGGCAGTGCATACCCCCCCGCTGGCAATCTCCTGCTCACCCATGACCAGGCAAGGTTAAATTGACTGAGCCACCGGCCCCGTTCGCCCAGCACGGGAGCCAGCGCAGCGCGTAACCGGCTGGATTGAGCATTGAGCGCAGTTGGCAATAGCTCTGGCGGGAGGTGCAGACCGGCCTTCTCCATGCGTTCCAGGGCTTCAGGCAGCAAGTCATCATGTGTTCCTGCCAGCATGTCTTCTATAAGCCTGGCAAGCGCAGGTGCGCAGGTGCGCAGCGTCTCAGGTGCAGCTGGCTCTGGCGCCGTTGGCAGGTGCCCAGGCGCTTTCCCGGTCTGCCGGTAGATAGCCCACGTGCCAGCAGCCAGCAATATCCTGCGTTCCATCTCCCGTCTGGAAAATCCCGCTGTAAGTGTATCTATAGGTGTTCCGGTGCCTATATTCTTATCAGGCTGTTGAGCAGTGCCAACAAGGGCCATCGTAACCAGCGTATCCATGGGTTCATCCTTTAGAGCAAATGGTATCTGCCGTTGACCATCACGCCGAGCGGGAGCAGTGCCTCGCCATCCCATTCGCCCACGAAATTGACTGGCGCCCCTCCGGAGAGAGCCAGTAACTGCCAGTGATCACCCTTCGCCAGTGGCAATGTGGCTCCTCCGCTATCTCGTATGTACCATTGATTGCCTGTCGTATCGCAGATCGGTACAACGTTCTGAAGCGTGCACAGGAAGCGCTCCAGCCACGGCTGGCGGGCCAGTGCTGTTGCGACGCCGGCAAGAAATGCCTCTACCGCTATCACTCCAGGGAGCGCCCCTTGTATTGCTGTCAGTTCCCCGCGTCGCGCCTCGATGCGTCCGCGCTGTGGATATGCACTGGGCCAGAAAACGACCTCCGCTTCCTGGCACATCCCGAGCGGGAAAACCTCCGGGAATGGCGTCCTGGCAACCGAGAACTGGAGCAACAATGCAGTCCTCCCCGTTTGTGTCCCCAGCAGCCATGTTCTCTGCGTCTTCTGCTGGCGAAACTCCTCTTCATAGCAGCGCTGCCCCAGGATGAGCCATTTGTCGGCCACCCTTTCCCCGCGAGCGGCTACTTCCTCCTGGTCGAGTGTCCAGCCAATCAACTGGCGCACATCCTCTCGAAGCGCAGGCTCTAGCTGCTCCCCCTGGCGAAATGCTTCGGTGAGTAGCGCTAGTCGCCCCAGTTGAGCCAGTAGTTTCTCGGGCCAGTCAGGCGAGGAATTTGGTATACTGGCCACATGCCGTATCCGCGTGGCGACCCCCGGGGCCTGGGCGTCGACCATCTGTGCGGCCAGGTTCTCCCAGAACGTGGCAGGTTGTGTCTCTACACTCGCAAGGCCATTCCGTACCAGGTCGTTTAACCACAGGTCAAGACGCTCCAGGCCTCTCGTTACTAGTTCCAATCGTTTTTCTGCGCGTTTTAGTTGTGCCGCTGAAGGTGCTTCGCCCGTCTTCTGTGCCGCCGCGGCCTCTTTTGTCTCGCGTCTTTTGCTGGTGGCCTGGCGCTTTGCCAGCCAGCTAGCAACCCACTCGGGTGGTTCGCACGTTGGTACAGCCTGGGGAGTGTTAACAGCCAGCAATAAGAGCCCAATGCCGTGCTTGCAAGGAAGCTTTCGGCTCGGACAACTGCAGTGAATCGTGAGCGTGGAGAGATCAACCTTCACCTGATAGAGTGCGCTGCCCTGGCATTCGCCCCACATCGCCTCGCTATTCTGGCCAGGGTTCTTCCAGGGTTTGGCGTTTCCGAGCTTCTTGCCTGCCGCTGCAGAACTCGCGTCGGGGGCCAGCGCCAGTGCCTGATCTGTGGTAAGCTGTATGCTCAATCTTGCACCCTCTCAGATCAATTATTTGGCCGTCTAATACTCAATTCTTTCGCAGTATGCCAGAAATGGAATGCAAAGTACAACATAATGGCCCTGGTAGCCTACTTCGATACCATGAAACTTATGCACAATGGGGTTCGTGAGACTTTTATGAATCCACAGGCCCAGGCTAGATGGATAATTTGATCATCAAGGAGGTACAATATATGCAAGAGCAGGCCAAGTTACAGGGTATCCCTGTGAAAGTATACCGAACACAAGATCGCTTGACAGTTGCGGCTCCCATGCCCGGCCTTGAACCCGAGGACATCGCCGTTGAAGTTACTGCCAATGGTCACCTGATTCTAAGCGGCGAAGTGCGCGGCTTGCTCAAGGACGCCAAGGAACTGTTACTCGACGAGTGGAGCGTCGGCGCTTATTTCCGTGACCTGGCTTTGCCAGATGCCGTTGATGGTGAGCATGCTAATGTCACCTATGGCAACGGCGTACTGGTGGTGGCGCTGCCTCTAAATAGACGTACCTATCCAGCCCATTTGACGCTTGAAAAGGTGGGCCCTGCTCATGGTGAGCGCATAGGTAAGGCAGGGCACTCGCCTGCTTAAGTCCAGGCAGCCCGCTGTCCCGCAGTTGCTATGATAATAGCCTGCGGGACTTTTTTCTCTCAAAGGGAGAAAATATGATATACTTATACCGCTATCTTAGCATAGCCCAATGGTTCTGCTTTTATACCCCACCAGAGGAGCAATGACGCTTCGTTGTACCAAGAACTCCTGTGAGACAAGCCTCCAGGGGGAGACAGTACTGTGTTCGGGGTACGATGCAGGGCACGGCTCAGTCAAGAGGGAGGCCGTAACCGTGTCTATACAGCAAGGGCGACTTCAAGAGTCACCTCTACAAGAAGCGCCTGCCAGAATATCGGGAAACCTGCGGGCTGCGGCGCTGCCGGGGACGCAGAGAACAACCGGCAAGTTGCTGGCGACACAGGGGTACGTGGTGGGCATCGAGATCAGCGGTAGTGGTGCCCGCCAATCGGTGGCGCTAGCGGATCTGAATGGTACTATACTGCAGCGGGTACGACGCCCGTTGGAGTATGTCCCCGACACTAAAACAGTACTGCAATTGCTTGATGGAATGCTCGCTGAGGCCATGGCTCCCGACCACCTCCAGGATGGACGTGTTCTACGTGTAGGTGTTGCCGTTGGTGGGCTGGTAGATGCTGCTCATGGTGTCGTACGCACATTGCATCACGCCCATGGCTGGGACAACTTCCCTTTGCAGGACTACTTAGCTGAACGTCTCGACATCCCCTGTATCATCGATAATAACGCGAATGCAGCTGCATTGGCAGAAGTTCAGTATGGTGCAGGCATAGGTGAGCGCGTCGTATTGTATGTCGCCTTGGGACGTGGCATAGGCGGCGGTATGATCATCAATGGCAGAGTGTATCATGGTACGACATGCACTGCAGGCGAAATAGGGCATCTGCTGGTCAAGGAGAATGGTCCCAAGTGTTCGTGCGGTGGCTTTGGACACCTTGAAGCGATTGCTTCGGCGCAAGCCATCTCACGTACAATGATAGGCCTTTCAGTGGAGTATCCTGAGACGGAAGCGGCGATCCATCGTATCACGGGCGCCAGGGCTGAACGCATCACGGCCGAACAGGTGTTTCGGCTGGCTGCAGAAGGCGACAGGGTTGCTCAACGAATCGTCGATGATGTACATACCTATCTGGGAATTGCCCTCGCAAACATCGTTCATTTGATAAATCCTGGTATGATTATCCTGGGCGGACAGGTAGCGCAAGCAGGAGATCTGCTGATTGTACCGCTTCAGGCGCGTATACGTGACTTATGTCTGCCAGCAGCCAGTGAAGATCTACGCGTTGTCCAGGGCAGACTTGGCACAGAAGCAAACATTGTAGGTGCAGTAACCCTGGCCCTACAGGACATTTAAGAGTTCAAGAGGCATATTGTGGAAACAGGCCGGGTCATTAACAGGCGTTACCTGCTGCAGCGCCTGCTCAAGCAAGGACGAGTGTGTCTTGTCTACCAGGGAGTAGATCAGGTACTACAACGTCCCGTGGCGGTAAAATCAGTGCCTGCACTCCATGTCCCGGCGTACAGGGCTGCTATTCGCATGGCATCCCACTTTTCTCACCCTAATATCATTGGCCTGTACGATCTGATTGCAGAACCTGAGACGCTCTACGTCGTGCAAGAATATGTGGAAGGCCATGACTTCTCTGCATTGCTGCAATCGTTGCTGACACCCTTCGAGGTGGCAGATTTTGGTGCCCAGATCTGCCAGGCTCTGCTCTTTGCTAGCAATTCTGCACGCAAAGTATGTCACGGCGATTTAACTCCTACGGCGGTGCTGCGTGATCGCCATGGCCTCGTACGTGTCAACAACTTTGCTCTGCCTAGCGACCTCTACTACTTCGAAAATTGGAGTGTGATGGGTAGTGCTGGAGTAGTCGTCTCTGATGAGGACCTCCCCTGGGGCCAGTGGAGCGAAGGTCGACATGCCGATGATACCCGCGCTGTTGGCCTGCTTCTCTACCAGTTGCTTGCCGGACGCTCCCCTGGCGCCCCCAGGATCGATCCACCTGTTGATGGACAATTACGCTTCCTGCGCGGCACTCCTCCTGAATTGTGTGAAACAGTTGCCCGTACGGTCATTCGTTCGCATCCGCAGCATATCCACACAGTTGAGGCACTCTATAACGCGTTAAAAACAATGGCGGACACGCTGGAAGCCTTACCAGGCAGCGCTTATCAGACTCAACCTCAACCTGTAGAGCTACCTCATCCCGCGCAGTTATCGCCTCTAGCCGGCAGTTCAGAGGGAATAGAGGAGCTGCGGGGCACAGACAAGCTGGTTTCGGCTCTGCCGGCAAGAGGTAAAGGCGATACCGGGCTCAGGCTCTCTGCATACTGGCAGGATGGGAGCGCGGAACCAAACGTAATGGAGACTTCTCATAATGCCCCAACGACGGTTGCTGGTGTCTCGGTCAAGCTGGCAGCCGCGCGGCGCGCAGCATACCCGGAACTTGATACAATGCAGCCCCAGCGTACCCCTGTTCTCTGGCTCTTACTGCTAGGCCTGCTTATGTTCGCCCTTTTCTTTGTCGTCGGCTACTTTGCGGGACACTTGCTGTTCGCACACTAACTCCCTGCCGCCTCATCCTGTGGCTGGCTGCTCTGAGACCAGCGCTGTGCGTCGCGTCGCTGGTATTTTGCCATAACGCCTTCAAACGCTGAATCCAGGTCAACCTCAATCGAGTTGGCCAGTGCGGCCACGATGAAGAGAATGTCCCCTACCTCGTTAGCAATGCTGCTTCGCCCTTCGCTGCTTTTTTTGGGCTTCTCTCCGTAGCTATGATTGATTTCGCGCGCCAGTTCTCCCACTTCTTCGGTGAGTCGTGCCAGACTGGAGAGCGGCGTCCAGTAGTTGCTCTGCCACTCTCCTTTGATCAGGTGATCTACCTCATTTTGCATATCGCCCAGTGTGCGCATTCTATACTCCTGTGATCGGCTCTCCCATTCCCTCAGCTATATAGGCATAGGCCATAGTCTGGCTGTTCCAGGCGAACCCGATATTGCCTATGCGATCAACTACAATCAAGCCACCCACGCCTTCAGCTTTAGCGCCGAGTACGGCTATAGCTGCTTCCGCTGCCCTGCGAGCGCTATCGCCTCGTGCCACAAAATCAGCAGCACGTTTAGCGATGAGCAAGCGTATGAAGTCTTCACCATGGCCAGTACAGGAAATAGCCGCGTTTTCATCGGCGTAGAAACCGCAGCCCACCAGTGGTGTGTCACCGACACGTCCGGGATACTTGTTGAGAATGCCGCCCGTTGAAGTAGCAGCAGCCAGTCTCCCCAAATCGTCCAGGGCCACCGCCCCGACCGTGCCGTGTTTCTCCGGCATCTTTGTCTCCAACGGCGAAGCAAATCTTCGACCCTGCACAGGGGTATTCCCTGCTCCTGCGCAAACTGTTCTGCCCCTCTGCCTACGAGCAAGACGTGTGGACTTTCGAGCACCTTGCGCGCCAAAGAGATGGGATTTTTAATGCGTTCGACATCAGCGACAGCACCGACATCGAGCCTGTACCCGTCCATCATACCGGCATCTAGTTCGACTTTGCCTTCCTCCGTAGGACCTGCTCCGGTACCGGCATTGTAGTAGGGATTGTCTTCGAGTGATCGTACCGCCGCCTCAACAGCGTCCAGCGCCGCCCCTCCTGCTTGCAGGATACGCCACCCTATCAGCGCGGCCTCTTTGCAGCCCGCTTGATAAACTTCACTGAGTTCAGGAGGAATAGCTCCCGCTCCTCCGTGAACAATAATCGCGCTCGGCATATACATGCTCCCCTATCAGGTGATTTATCGACATTGTATCATCTGGCACTATAAAAGCATGCACGCGCCGTTATTCAGATACTCTCGATGTAGGTTTCCCGTTCAAACCTTTGTTCCATAGCAGGATAGCACAGCGGTCAAGCCAGCACAATTACTGGATTGACATCATAGGTCGTTATCAAGGGTGCGGTTCAAGGGCTGGTGCTGGCGCAAGGTCGAAAGCTTGCAGATACCTTGCATGATGCATAGGAATTATTGAGCTGCTGAGGTTAAACACGATGAATGGTGGTTGAGACAGTTGGGACAGTTGGGACAGTTGGACATATACTTCGGCATTCCAGAGATGCGGTCACAAGGGGTGTAATTTCCGGTTGGGACAGTTGAGACACTTGGGACAGGGGTCCCACAGCCGGTGATAAATTTTTACAACGGATCACATGGTGGTGAAGGAGACGATCACCATGGATTCCCTACTACCAGTATACCAGGGTAATGCAAATGCTGTGGTAGGTGAGTATGGTCTCTAACAGTTGCCCCACAGATATAATTACGCTATACTACCTGTAGTTTGTGAAAGGGTTGCCCCACCTTTTGTGAAGGAGACGCTCGTGAACCAGCCTCTCAGTGGTATACGTATTCTCGACCTCTCACGTCTGCTCCCTGGCGCCTACGCATCGCAGATGCTGGCAGATTTTGGCGCCGATGTCATCAAGGTAGAAGAACCGGGAACAGGCGACTATGGCCGCTTTATGCCACCACATGGCCCTGGAGGGATGAGCCTGTACTTCCTGGCAATCAATCGCAATAAGCGCAGTATCACCTTAAACCTCAAATCGCCGCAAGGACGCGAGGTCTTCCTACGCATGGTGCGCCAGGCCGATGTCCTGCTGGAGAGCTTCCGCCCGGGCGTGCTGGAGCGCCTGGGCCTGGGCTACGAGCAACTCAAGGAAGTTCATCCCGGCCTGATCTATTGTGCTATCAGCGGCTATGGTCAGGATGGACCTTATCGCCTGCGTGCCGGGCATGATCTGAACTATGCCGGCTATGCTGGGCTGCTGCACTACAATCGCGGGTCCGATGGGGAGCCAGCTATGCCGGCAACCCAGCTAGGAGACCTGGCTGGCGGCAGTTTTATGGCGGTCATCGGTATTCTGACGGCCCTGGTTGGAAGGACGAAGACTGGCGAAGGGCGTATGATCGATGTCTCTATGACCGAGGGAGTCATGTCGCTTCTTCCTCTTTTTGCCTCCGCCTATTTGAATACGCGGGATGCCCCACTGCCCGGACGCTCCTCCCTTGATGGAGGTCTCCCCTGCTACAATATTTACGAGACACAGGACGGCAAGCATATTACGCTAGCAGCGCTGGAATATAAATTCTGGCATACCTTCTGTACGCGCATCGGCCATCTTGAACTGTTGCCTTTCCATCTTCCACACGGCCCGGCAGAGCGAGAGCGGGCGATGGATATGCTCCGCGCCATCTTTAAGACCAAAACTCGCGACGAATGGCTCGCGGAGCTTGCCGACATGGATGCCTGCGTTGGGCCGGTCTACAGCATCGATGAAGCATTCAACGATCCCCAGGCCCAGGTGCGCGGCATGAGTGTCGCTAGCAAACAGACAGGTGAGGCGGGCGAGGTGTTTCACACACTGCCCAGCTTCCCACGTATATCAGGTGTAGAAAGCGAACAACGTTTTTCACCACCAGCCCTGGGCGAACATACGCAAGAAATACTACGCGAAACTGGCTACAATGAAGCAGAAATCGAACAATTGAAGGCAGGAGGAGTTATTTGAGCACCTACCTGGGCATCGAACGAGCTGAGCATGTCATAGACCAGTACCTCGATGATCTGAAAAACATCGTCAACATAGATTCTGGCACCTATAACAAGCAGGGTGTTGATAGAGTGGGGCAGTATTTACAGCAGCGTTTCCAGGACTTTGGCTTCTCTACACACTTTGAGCGGCAGGCGCAGTACGGCGATCACCTGGTCGCCGCGCATAGCGGCAATGCTCCCCATGGCCCACGCCTGCTCCTGATCGGCCACATGGATACTGTGCTGGCCGATGGTGAGGCCCGGCGTAGGCCCTTCACCATCACTGAGAGGGAAATTCCTGGCAGTCAGCCGGTGCGTATCGCCACTGGCCCCGGCGTGCTGGACATGAAATCGGGCATCCTCATCGGTATGTATGCCTTGCATCTCCTGATAGCTGCTCACGAGGTCGACTACCAGAGTGTGACCTTCTTCTGCAACAGCGACGAGGAGATCGGTTCTCCAGGTAGCAAAGCACTACTGCAGGATTTGGCACGCCAGGCTGATGCCGCGCTGGTGCTGGAACCGGGCCGTGCTGTTGGAACGGTCGTCTCCTCTCGCCGTGGCGTTGGTCAATATCGCGTCGAGGTGCAGGGCGTCTCCGCCCACGCTGGCGTTGAACCGAAGCGCGGGCGCAATGCCATCCTGGAGCTTGCATACCAGGTGCAGCGCCTGCAAGCGCTCAACGATACCATTCCTGGAACAACGCTCAACGTCGGTGTCATTCGTGGCGGTGAGCGCACTAACGTCGTGCCAGCCTATGCCTCCTGCGACATCGATATTCGCGTGAGTGACCAGGCAGGACTAAAAGCTCTTGAGGCCGCGATGCACAAGGTAATTTCTAAAAGCCTCGTACAGGATACAAAGGTCACGCTCAGCGGCAGCATGTGCCATATGCCCTTTGAGCGCACGGAAGGCAATACCCGCCTTATCCGGCTGGTTAAAGAAGTGGGGCTTGAGTTAGGGCTGAAGATAGAGGATGTCGGCTCCGGCGGTGGCTCAGACGGCAATACTACCTCTGCCATGGGCATCCCCACGCTGGATGGATTGGGCGCAGGCGGTGGCCTGGCGCACAACCCGGGCGAGTATATCGAACTCGACTATCTCCCCACGCGCGTTGCATTAGTCGCAGGCCTGGTGCAGAGGATTGGTCAGAACCGAGTGTAGAACTCATGAAATTTGGCAAGCATCCGACACAAAACAAATCTCTGAATGATAGAGATATTGTGTCTGTTTACTCCAATAGTGTTACTTGTTGTGGCTATTTCTAGCAATTGGAGAACAGATGTGCCACCGTCGTTCAGAAGATTTGGCTGCCCTAATAATAAGGTACCAAGTCATAGGCGTAATGTGGTTATGAAACTGATAGGCGATAGGGTTTTGTTTGGCATTGAGCATTATCAAATGGCTGAATAACTGCCAAATGCTGGCTCTCGTTTGGTGAGATACTCACACCACTTTTTTCCGGGACAGCTTACTACTACACCTGGCGGCTGTCAAGCGGAATAGAACTGTTTTGCTTGCATCTTCTCTGATTCAAGCCCCAAAAATAGCCAGGGAAATCGTCTTACCTATAGCAGGAAGAGTATCCGGCTCCGGCAATGAACCGGCAGAGGGAGGCATTCATGAGGACACACAATACATCAGCAAAGGGATTAACCGTTCAGGCAGTTGCGGGCACCTACGTCGTGTTGTTGGGATTTGATCTTGCCCCGCAAGACCGCAAAGGTTTGCTCGGGTTTGCTATTCAGCGTACCGATCAGACTGAGCATGAGGTTCGTTGGCTGCAAGGAATGCTCACCTTCCCCAATATGCCCGCGGGCCCCAACGGGAAGATGGGGACAAATGTTTTTCCCATCCAGAAGTTTCGTTGGGGAGACTACACGGCTAAACCGGGCCATAGTTACACCTATCAGGTGCAAGCCATGTACGGGACGCCTGGCTCTCTTGCAGCCGGCGATAGTGTGACGGTCAACGTTCAGACAGAAGACCCGTTACATGTGGGCAGTGACGGTCACCAGGTCCACTTCAACCGCAGTGCCGCCGCCAGCCAGGCCTATGTGGCTAAATTTGGCGACAAAGATCCCAGTGAGATTCCTGGAGGCGCAGCATTCAGCTGGTTGTCGCGCGGGTTGGAAGAGAGCCTCATCGCCTTTATTGGAAGAGCTACTGACCAGACCTATTCGCTGCACCTGAGCGTCTATGAGTTCCAAAAAGACAACTTTCTGGCTGCGTTGCGCCAGGCAGTGGATCGGAACGTCAAGGTGGAGATCGTCTATGACGCTATTGCAGGTCCAGGAAAACCACGCGATGCGAACCAGGCCGCCATTCAAAAGCATCAACTGGAGGCAGTGTGTCATCCACGTACAAATATCGCGAGCATTTCCCATAACAAGTTCATCGTGCTCTGTCAAAACGACCAACCGCTTGCCGTCTGGACCGGATCAACCAACTTTACCGATGGGGCTATTTACGGCCAGGCCAATGTTGGCCATGCGATTGAGGATAAGGACCTGGCCGCAACCTATCTGCAGATCCACCAGCAGTTGTTGCAAGACCCGAACCTGGCACACTCTCGTAGCAATGCTGAACAGTTTTCACCCGTTCCTCCAGTGGGGACCCCCAGGTGGTATCCCATTTTCAGCCCACGCTCGACCATGGTTGCCATCGACACCTGTGCTCAACTGATTCGCAATGCGCAGGGCCTTGTCTGCTTTACCGCCCCCTTCGGGCTAGATAGCAAGCTGAATGAGGTGTTGGATGATCCACAAAACAAGTTCCTCACCTTTGGCCTACTCAATAAGGCGGACAACAACGTCGAAGCTATGCGACGTACAGCCAGGGATCGCTTCGTGGCAGCCGCACGTGTAGTGACGAAGCTTGACCAATTTCAGGTCGAATCGCTTCATCACAGTGGAGTCTATATTCACACCAAATACATCCTGATCGATCCTTTGTCCTCAGCGCCGCTTGTGGTGACAGGGTCTGCGAACTTCAGTAGGAACTCAAGCGTGAACAACGACGAGAATCAACTCGTAATTGCTAATCAACCAGCAGTGGTTGATGTCTATCTAGGAGAGTTTATGCGGATGTATGAGCATTACACGTTCCGCTTTCTGCTTGAGCGGACGGCAAACGATCCTGCGGGTCGCTTCCTCTGCACGGATGATTCCTGGACCAACAAATACTTCAGTGGTGGGTTGGAGCAGCAGGACCGTCAGATGTTCTCCACGCAGAGTTGAATGCAATAATTTTCCCAGTGTTTCAGGCGTCAGGCGTTCCGCGAAGATAGTGTTGGTCGGACGGTCCAGGCATGGAGCACGAGTGCATACTTTTCCACCATCATATACAAGGAGCATCATGCGCCGGTCAAAGCCCTGGCCGCCTCGCCGGTAGATAATCGTATGGTCTCCGGCGATGCCGCTGGACTTGATCCACTTGTGGACGATAAGCGACCCGTCATATGGATAATCCCGCAAAGAAAGAACGACTGAGCTTACGTTGCCACCCACACCTGCACTGTGTTGTCATCACTCGCCGAGGCGATACGCTTGCCATCAGGCGACCACGCCACCGCTTCCACGACATCGGAATGGCCACGGTAGGTGAAGACGTGGCCGCCACCGGTTGCATCCCACACCTGTGCTGTGTTGTCATCACCCGCCGAGGCAATGTGCTTGTTATCAGGTGACCACGCCACCGCAAGCACGACATTAGAATGGCCACGATAGGTGAAGACGTGGCCGCCGCCGGTCGCGTCCCACACCTGCACCGTGCCATCTGTGATCCCAGAGGCGATGCGCTTGCTATCGGGTGACCATGCCACTGCATTTACACCAAAGAAATGGCCACGATAGGTGAAGACGTGGCCGCCATCGGTCGCACCCCATACCTGCACTGTGCCATCATAGCTCCCGGAAGCGATGTGCTTGCCATCGGGTGACCACGCCACCGCTCTTACAATGTTGGAATGCCCACGGTAGATGAAGGCGTGGCCGCCATCCGCGGCATTCCACACCTGCACTGTGCCATCAGTGGTTCCCGAGGCGATGCGCTTGCTATCGGGCGACCATGCTACCGCTTTCACAATGTTGGAATGCCCGCGGTAGGTGAAGATGGGGCTGCCATCGGCGGCATCCCAGACCTGCACTGTCTGATCACGACTCCCCGAGGCGATGCGCTTGCCATCGGGCGACCACGCCACCGCTTCTACGACATCGGAATGTCCATGATAGGTGAAGACGTGGCCACCATCGGCGGCATCCCACACCTGCACCGTGCCATCAGTGCTCCCGGAGGCAATGCGCTTACCATCGGGTATACCTGTCCCCCAGACAGGGTTCCATGCCACCGCATACACAGCACCAGAATGCCCGTGATAGGTGTAGAGAGCTGTACTCCCAGGGAGAGAAGTAGACGAAGCTGGAGCTGCAGGCTGCTGACCGCATGCCAGCAAGACAAGACTGCTCCCAGCCGTACCCATGACGGTTAGCCCTGCCAATCTCAGCATGAAGGTACGGCGGGAGATGTATTTTCTGTTCACTTTTTTCCCTTCTGCCAGTTCCTACACCGTGAGGATGCGTATGCTGCTCACGCGCAGCACGAGCGACTCACTACTCAACCCGAGTGGTCCGTTGGAAAGGACTTTGGCCCGCTCACTCCTGGCACTGTTTCCTACCTGTATGCCATCGACGAGTAAACTAGCTTCATTGCCCCGGACTTCAACGCCATAGATATGCCACCCTGGGCGTGGAAAATAAGCAATCGGCAGTCCACTCCCTGGCGCTACATCATCAGAAGGATCGAGTGAGACCAGGGATGCTGGATGGGCCGCCATTGGATGCGGCGCCGTACCGAGTATGGTGTTCACTCCCGCCTCGTAGCCATCTTTGCCCGGTGCTTTCGTTGCAAAGATAGCGAAGGAGGAACCTCCAGTCTGTGACAACACCTGCACAATCTGGAGACGGATCTCAACCGCGTAATCGCCCACTGGTGGCTGGTAGGGAATGATGAGAGTCGCTGAGCCACCGGAATCGGTCTCAAGCTGTCCCTGCACTACCTTCCATCCCTGCGTCCCCTGCCAGCCCGCCAGTCCATGGGACCAATCCGCCTGGTACAGGACAATACCTGCTGGAAGAGGTGTCGGAGTTGGTGAAGGATGCCCGGTTGCAGGAGCCGTGGATTGCGGCGGAACAGTCGTCGACGATGTTCCCGCTGCACAAGCCCCAAGCGAGAAGAGCAAGAACCCCACAAGAAACACAAGAAGTATGGGGCTCTGCTGCAAGCGAAGAGGCTCAGTGTGGGAAAGCGGTGTGCGAATGAATAGTGTGTGAAAGGCGTGGTCACGCCTGGCGATAGTCATACTCTTCCTCCTGGAAGCTCTCCCATTGAGAGAACACGCGTAACGACGTTGCCTTTTTCAGCTTCCCCTTTGCATAACAAAGAAGCACAAGGCAGGGAAGTCTGGGAGACTCGTCGCTCTTCGCTCGATACTGCTTGTTTCAACGCTTACATTGCTTCTACCAGCTTACCAGGAGCGAGGCAAGGGCGCATCGTCAGAACGGAGGAATTTTGGGAACTGATTGAGCCAACGCTTGTGGGTGCGCATCATGTGAATGCATGAGAGGGGGTGTCCGCAGAGCGGCAAGAGAGACGGTGGTTAGACGAGGTGGTGCTCAACGGCGTAGCGGGTTGCGGCAGCCCTGGAGGTGACACCGAGCTTGGTATAGATCGACCCCACATGCGTATTGACCGTCGGAAGGCTAATCACCAGTTGCTCGGCAATCTGTGTGTTTGTCTGCCCCATCGTCAGCAGGCGGAGGACCTGGTGCTCGCGCCTGGTCAGTCCAGCAGGAGAGGTCACTGAAGACTTCGCCTGGGGAGCTGATGGGCGTCCTGCTGGAATCGGCGCGAGCATCGCTGCCGGTCCCCGCGCGGCCAGCACCTGCTCGAGCGGCATCGTTCGTCCCTCGGCCCAGGCAGCAGCAAAGGCCATCTCCCCAAGGAGAGCGCGTGCGGCGGCCACCGAGCGCTCATAGGCAGCACGCTCGATAGGCCAGATGGGGGCACCCATGGTTTCTCGCAAGGCCTCCGCTGCACCCCAGAGCCGAGCCGCCCGCGCTGGCTCTCCCTGCGTTGCCAGGACGCTCGCCATGCCTTCCAGGCAGACGACAATGTTCAGCTTGCTGCTGATCTTCCTGGCGATCGCCAGGCTCTCCTCGTACAGGGCACGTGCGGCTGCATGCTCACCCTGGCAGGCTTCGATTTTCGCTACAACGGAGAGCACCCAGGCGATCCCCCATAGGTCTCCCGTCTCTCGATGGAGCGCCAGGCCCTCCTCTGCCAGTGCATGGGCTGTAGTAGAATCACCCTGCTGGAGGGCGACCAACGCTGCGTGGGAGAGGCAACGGGCAATACCCGGCTTTGCGCCCAACTCCCGGGAAAGCACGAGACTTTCCTCGAGCAGTGAGTGGACCATTGCAAAATCGCCCTGGGCAACAAAGAGTGTCAGCGCCAACGCGCGGAGTGCGTAGGCACTACCCCCCGTGTTCCCCAGTTCACTGTGTATCGCCAGGCTCTCCTCAAGCAGGGCCTGTGCTTTGGCATACTCGCCCTGTTGTGTAACCATTCCCGCCAGGTCGCAGAGTAAGTGGGCGATAAAGTCCTTGTCGCTTCCTTCCCTGGAGAGTGCCAGGGACTCTTCCATCAGCGACCGCGCCACGGCAAAGTCGCCTCTCTGCCAGGCGAGGGTGCCGAGCAGATAGAGTGCGAACCCGGTCCCGCTCGTGTCTCCACGTGCTCGACACTGCGCCAGGCTCTCCCGGCACAGCGCCTCTCCCCGCTCATGGTCGCCCTGGTAGATAGCCAGACTTGCAGCCACCTCGAGCGCTTTCGCCCGTACGGCTATCATAGGTCCTTCACTGGCTGCCAGGGCTCGCTCCAGAAAGGTCCGACCCTCGCTCCAGTGACCATGTATGACCCAGAAGCCCCGCAACGCGACCCCAAAACGCAAGGCCATCTCCTCTCCATCCTCCGTGCCCTGTCCGTCCTCTCCTCGTTCGAGGAAACAACGCATCGCTGCCCGCAGGTTATCATGCTCTTGTTCCCATCGCTCTAACCACGCGGCCTGCTCTGGCTCTCTTAGCTTTGGCGCGACCTCCTCCACAAGCCGCAGGTAATAGTGCGCATGAGCTCGCCGGGTGCGTTCCCGCTCTCCGCTGGAGGCGAGAGCCTCCAGCCCATATTCACGGATTGTCTCCAGCATCATGAGGCGCTGCTCGCCATCTGCCTGTTCTCTCTGTTGTACTAAACTCTTGTCGATGAGGGAAGCCACGCCATCCAGAACCTGCGCCGCTCCATGATCCAGAGCAATGCAGACCGCCTCTATCGCCTCCAACGTGCAGCCGCCGGCAAACACAGAGAGCCGCCTGAAGAGCCGCTGCTCTTCGGCATTCAACAAGTCATAGCTCCACTGAATCGTGCTCCGTAATGTCTGCTGACGCTCAGGCAGATCACATGCACCACCTGTCAACACCTGTAAGCGACGGTCCAGTTTCGCCAGTAGTGCTTGTGGTGAAAGGAGCTTGATCCGAGCTGCCGCCAGTTCAATTGCCAGTGGGAGTCCATCCAGTCGGACACACAGTTCAGCAATTGTGCGGGCGTTTGTCCTGGTCAGCTGGAAGTCAGGTCTGGCGGCTTGCGCTCGCTGCAGAAACAAGTTCACGGCTGTATACTGCGGCAACGTCTCACTATCTGGGAGATGCTTCAGATCTGGCAGCGCAAGAGGGGGCACGGGAAACTGGTGTTCAGCACGCAGGTGCAATACTTCACGGCTGGTGACAAGTATCTTCAGATCAGGACAAGCTGAGAGCAGTTCCGCTACGAATGGTGCAGCGGGAAGGAGTTGCTCGAAGTTGTCGAGCAGCAACAGGAGCTGCTGCTCTTGCAGATATGATTTCAGGTGCTCCAATTGTGGCCGATCGACTTCCCAAACACAGAGTGCATGGGCAATAGTAGGAATGACCAGATCGGGATCCTTGATGAGAGCGAGCGGGACGAAGCAGACGCCACCGGCGAAGTCAGGGAGCAACTCGGCTGTTACTTGAAGGGCGAGCCGCGTCTTGCCAATGCCTGGGGCCCCTGTGAGGGTTAACAAACGCACATTGGGGTTGTGGAGGAGGTGCCGGGCAGAGGCCACTTGCTGCTCACGCCCGATGAGTGGAGTAGGTTGTGCAGGCAGGTTGCGTATGGTGGCTGACTGATCTCCTGCCCCATCGAGTCCGAGTACGTGGTTGTCGGAGACCAAAGGTAGACGGCTACGTGTCATCGTGTCATCCTCATCTGGGTGGTAACACACGACGCAGTCTGAGTTACCTACCTCTTCAAGTGTACCATGCATTGGGTAACCTGTCCATGAACTCTGGGGTGTATGCACACGATTGGCGTCGAGAAAAGGTTGGAAAATTCTCATTTGTTTCTAATGAGAAATCAATATCAGCCCACCTTTCCACCTTTTGGTGGAATACTTTTCTCCTGCTCTGCCGCTATACTCTCTCTATACCTGCTCCTGCATAGGAACAGCCTTCACGGTGTTACGAAAATGAGAAAGGAGCGGCATTATGCAGGACACTCCTAACATGCCAGTTCAGCCGGACCGCCCTCCACAAGGGACAGGACCTGTTTTGCGGCAGCCCCCTGCAAGGCAAGGCCTACGTATCTGGGCGGTTCTGGCAGGACTCCTGGCCCTGGTGCTTGCGTTCAGCGCCGGCCTGGTTTCTGGCTGCCAGGTCGGTCAAAGTTCTGCCACTGCTACCGCAGGCCCAACTATTCCGCCGGTAACTGGAAACAATATCGAGAGCGTGCGTGAAGCCGTTATCGCCAAGGTGCGACCTTCGGTTGTACAGATAAATGTGACCAGCCAGCAAGGAGCGAAACTCGGGTCCGGCGTGATTATCGATACCCGTGGATATATCGTGACCAATAACCACGTTATCGCGGGCGGGCAGACCATTGCGGTAGAGCTCTTCAATGGAACAACGCTCCCCGCGCAGATCGTGGGCACTGCTCCCTCTGATGACCTCGCTGTATTGAAGGTGAAGCCATCTCAGGTCAAGCTGACTGCAGCCACGATTGGCGATTCTTCAAAACTGAAGGTTGGTCAAGATGTGCTGGCCATCGGTAACCCGCTGGGTATTACCCAGACGGTGACGAACGGGATTGTGAGCGCCCTGGGCCGCAATGTCTCCGAAGGGCCGAATGGGGCACTCATTCCCAATGCAATCCAGACTGACGCGCCCATCAATCCTGGTAACAGCGGTGGCGCGCTGGTCGATTTGCAGGGTAACCTGGTGGGCATTCCGACGCTCACTGCTATTGACCCGGAATTTAAGACGCCCGCTAATGGCGTCGGTTTTGCCATCCCGTCGAATCGCGTGAGCTTCATCGTGCCGCAGCTCATCAATTCAGGACGGGTAACACATAGCGGGCGAGCAGCTTTAGGGGTCGAAGTGACCACAGTTGATGCCGTTTTCGCTGCACAGAACAACTTGCCCGTTGACCACGGCGCGCTTATCACAGGTGTAACTACCGGTGGACCAGCGGCCAAAGCCGGGCTGCGTGCCGGCGATATTATCGTGCAGGTTGACAACAAGCAGATCACTGATATCGCGACGTTAGCGGACGCGCTGCTGAGCAAGAACCCCGGCGATACAGTACAGGTGCGGATCTATAGGGGAGGCCAGCAGTTGACGGTCAAGGTGAAGCTTGGTGAACTCCCTGCCAGATAAGGATCCGCTCTTGAGCGGCTATAGGCGTCAAGATAAGGAACACCGAAACGTACGGCGTGCCTCTTCCAGGGCGACCGCAAGGGTCGCCCCTACATGTAGAGGCTGGGCTTGCCCCAGCCCAGCCGCAAATCATGACGATGCTTCCAGGGCGACCGCAAGGGTCGCCCCTACATGTAGAGGCTGGGCTTGCCCTAAATCATGACGATGCCTGTTTGAACTTGCGGTAGCGTTGAATGAGCGCGTTGGTCGAACTGTCATGCGCAAGCTCAGGCTCAGCGGCGCTTTGGAGTTCGGGAATAATCTTGTTCGCCAGTGCTTTGCCGAGTTCTACACCCCACTGGTCGAACGAGTCGATGTACCAGACCGTGCCCTGCACGAAGACTTTGTGCTCGTACAGCGCGATAATTTTACCCAGCGTTTCAGGCGTCAGGCGTTCCGCGAAGATAGTGTTGGTCGGACGGTTACCTTCACATACGCGAAATGGGATTTGGAAGGGCGCGCCGCCTTCTGCCGCGATCTCCCCGGCCGTTTTTCCGAAGGCCAGCGCCTCCGCCTGCGCGATCATGTTGGCAATCAAGAGGTCGTGGTGAGGCTTGAGTGGGTTCAGAGCCTGGTAGAACCCGATGAAGTCACAGGGGATCAATTTGGTTCCCTGGTGGATAAGCTGGTAGAAAGCGTGCTGGCCGTTGGTCCCCGGTTGTCCCCAGATAATAGGACCAGTCTGATAGTCCACCTTCCTGCCTTCCAGGTCGACATGCTTCCCGTTGCTCTCCATGTCGAGCTGCTGTAAGTAGGAGGTCAGTTTCCAGAGGTACTGTTCGTAGGGCAGAACGGCCACCGTCTCGGCTCCAAAGAAATTGTTGTACCAGATGCCGATCAGTCCCAGCAGGACCGGCAAGTTGCGCTCGAACGGGGCTGTGCGGAAGTGCTCATCTATCGCGTGGAAGCCTGCAAGCATCTCGCGGAACTGCTCGGGACCAATAGCGATCATCAGTGAAAGGCCAATAGCCGAATCGTATGAGTAACGGCCGCCGACCCAGTCCCAGAACTCAAACATATTCGCGGTATCAATGCCAAATTTTGCTACTTCCTGGGCGTTGGTGGAGACGGCGACGAAATGCCTGGCTACCGCTTGCTCGCTACCCAGAGCGCGCACGCACCATTCACGAGCTGAGCGAGCGTTGGTCAGCGTCTCGAGTGTCGTGAACGTTTTGGAGCAGACGATAAAGAGCGTCTCGGCGGGATCGAGGTCGCGCGTGGCCTCTACAAACTGGGTGCCGTCGATGTTGGAGACGAAGCGTACGGTCAGGCTCCTGTCGCTGTAGTACTTGAGCGCCTCGTATGCCATATCGGGGCCGAGGTCGGAGCCGCCAATGCCAATGTTGATGATATTGCGAATGCGCTTGCCGGTGTACCCCGTCCAGGTGCCACTGCGAACACGGTTGGAGAAGTCCGCCATCTTATCCAGTACTGCATGAACAGCGGGAACCACGTTTTCACCATCAACAACGATGGACTGCTCCCGCGGAGCCCGCAGGGCCACGTGGAGAACTGGACGCTGCTCGGAGACGTTGATTTTCTCGCCCCGGAACATGGCGTCGATACGCTCACGCAGGCGCGAACTCTCGGCTAATTGCAGGAGGAGCTGGATCGTCTCCTCCGTGACGCGGTTCTTCGAGTAGTCCAGGTAAATACCGGCAGCTTCAAGCGCGAAACGTTCGCCGCGCTGCGGGTCCCCGGCAAACAGTGTGCGAAGATGCACATCGCGTATCTTCTGGTAGTGCGCTTCGAGGGCCTTCCAGGCCGATCGTTGTGTCAAAGGGGTCAGCGTTGAACTTGTAGCCATAGTGATTTCTCCTCTACAACGTAGCGTTATATGACCAAACTCAGCGAGTGAGTGCTTCTTGACGTGATTCCAGTGTATGCGGTTATTCAGTGGCATGTCAAATGAGTGGTCAGCGGGTCAGCAGGACGCAAGTATTACGTTTGCCGTGCAGCCTCTCGCCTATTTTACCTATTATATTTCAAACTACATCAATATAGTATATAATCGCAACAATATACCTGGGGGAATATTATGTTAAGGAAGGTACCCGCATCATGCCTACCCTCGAAAAAACCATCGATACATCCACGCCTGTAAAACTGGTATACCACGCGACTGTTCATGATCTCCCCAGCGACGAACGCCCACGCGAACGACTCCAGCATTATGGCCCGCAAGCGCTCTCAAACGCGGAACTGCTGGCCATTATCCTGCGCACCGGCAATACACGCGATAATGTCCTCGAACTGGCGGGTAAACTCCTTGCCAAATATGCTGGCCTGGGCGGGCTGATGCGTGCGGAATTTGGTGAGTTGTGCGCGGAGTATGGATTGGGCGCGGCCAAAGCATCGCAACTGAAGGCGGCGCTGGAAATAGGCCGGCGACTCGGTTCGTTGCAAACCGAAGAGAAGTACCAGATCACCTCGCCCAAGGATGCCGCCAACCTCGTGATGATGGAGATGACGTACCTCGATCACGAACAGATGCGCATCCTGGTGCTCGATACGAAGAATCAGGTGATAGACAATATCAGCCGCTACCAGGGCACCGTCAATAGCTCCGTCCTGCGCGCCGCCGAGATATTTCGCCCGGCGATTGTACGTAACTGTCCCGGCGTCATCATCTGCCACAACCATCCCAGCGGCGATCCCACACCTTCTCCCGAGGACGTTGCTGTGACCAGGCAGCTCGTTGAAGCGGGCAAAGTGCTCGATATCGAGCTTGTCGATCACCTCGTGATCGGCAACCACCGCTTTGTGAGCTTGAAGGAACGCATGCGGTGGTAGCAATGGTAGCTACCTGGTGACCGTGAGTTCCCCAGCCAGGCCTGTACAATAAAGCATTCTATCGCCGTCGAACAATTAGTCTTTGATAAAACGTTCCAGGAATATCGCTGGATAGCATCCGAGCAGGTGTGAACACCTTGACAAAGCGACAAAATCCCTGTTATACTTATCTTGTACGAAAGTTATCGAAT
>WNGN01000088.1_pt1 | contig 47641 bp, 46 predicted proteins | sample 5400561 | NCBI WGS metagenome assembly WNGN01 (sample SAMN13153379, study PRJNA577476) | soil metagenome | isolation source: 115 cm soil or saprolite under Garry oak tree replicate 2 | place: USA:California | collected 2016-06-15 | reverse complement strand
CTTCCTTCAACGCAAGCGCTTCGGCATGCGGCAGGCCGGCTTTCTCGTGCCAACCGGTCCCGACGACCTGGCCGTCCTTGACGGCGACGCAGCCCACGCGCGGATTGGGTGTCGTCGTGTAGAGGCCGCGCCCGGCGAGCTCCAGCGCCTGTCCCATGAACTCATGGTCGGCGGAGGTGAACATTACTTTGCGGTTTTGCGTGTTCGCTTGCTGCCGGGCTTCTTCACCTCGAGGATGGCCTCGCGGAAGTCGTCGACGCGCTGGAAGTCCTCGTAGACGGAGGCGAAGCGGATGTAGGCGACGTCGTCCATCTTCTTCAGCTCGCGCATCACCATCTCGCCGATCACGCGGCTCGCGATCTCGCGCTCGCCGAGCGCGAGGACCCGCTGCTCGATCCGGTTGATCGCCTGGTCGACGTACTCGGTCGGCACCGGCCGTTTGTGCAGCGCGCGCATGAAGCCGGTGCGGATCTTCTCTCCGTCATAGGGAACGCGGGTGCCGTTGGTCTTGACCACCATCGGCATGGAGAGCTCGACGCGCTCGTAGGTGGTGAAGCGCTTGCCGCAGGACTCGCACTGGCGCCTGCGGCGAGTGCTATCGCCGTCCTCGGACTCGCGCGAGTCGATCACCGCGGTGTCCTCGGCCTTGCAGAACGGGCATTTCACCGTGCCGCTCCGCGTCTAGACCGCCGCCACGCGCTGCGCGCCGGCAGGCTCCACCGCGCGGTACACCGGAAAGCAGCCGCAAAGTTCCTTGGCTTCAGTGGCCACGCGCTTCAGCGTTTTGTCGTCCTGCGGGGCCTCCAGCACGTCGGCGATCAGCTCGCCCATGTGCTCGGCCTCCGCCTCGCGGAAGCCGCGCGTCGTCATCGCGGGCGAGCCCAGGCGGATGCCGCTCGTCACGGTGGGTTTCTCCGGGTCGTCGGGAATCGCGTTCTTGTTGACCGTGATGTGCGCCCGGCCGAGAGCGCCTTCCGCGTCCCTGCCGGTGATGCGCTTCGCGCGCAGATCGACGAGGAACATGTGGCAGTCGGTGCCGCCCGAGACGATGCGCAAGCCCCTCCCTTGCAGCGTCTTCGCCATCGCCTGCGCATTCGCGATCACCTGTTTCTGGTAGTCGCGGAACCCCGGCTCGAGCGCTTCCTTGAAAGCGACCGCCTTGGCTGCGATGACGTGCATCAGCGGCCCGCCCTGCAGGCTCGGAAAGACCGCCGCGTTGAGGACTTTCTCGTGCTCGGCTCCCGCGAGGATGAGCCCGCCGCGGGGGCCGCGCAGCGTCTTGTGCGTCGTGCTCGTGACGAGGTGCGCGATGCCGACCGGGCTCGGATAGAGACCGGTGACGATCAGCCCGGCGTAGTGCGCGACATCGGCCATGAGGTAAGCGCCGACGCGGTCGGCGATGCCGCGCAGCCGCTTCCAGTCGATCACCCGCGAATACGAGGAAGCGCCGGCGACGATCATGCGCGGACGGTGCGCATCTGCGAGCCGTTCGACCTCGTCGTAGTCGATGCGCTCGTTGGCGTCCAGGCCGTAGGCATGCGCGTGGAAGAGCTTGCCGCTCAGGTTCACCGAAGCGCCGTGCGTGAGGTGCCCGCCGTGGGCGAGCGACATGCCGAGGATCGGGTCGCCCGGCTTGAGCACCGACAGATACGCGGCCTGGTTCGCCTGGGCGCCCGAGTGCGGCTGCACGTTGGCGTATTCGGCCCTGAACAATTTCTTCGCGCGGTCGATCGCGAGCTGCTCGGCGAGATCGACGAACTCGCAGCCGCCGTAATAGCGCTTGCCGGGATAGCCCTCGGCGTACTTGTTGGTGAGCTGCGACCCTTGAGCGGCGAGCACCGCCGGGCTGACGTAATTCTCCGAGGCGATCAGCTCGACGTGGTCTTCCTGGCGCTGGTGCTCCTGCTGGATCGCGGCCCAGAGCTCCGGATCGACTTGATGCAGGGTTTTGTTTGGACTGAACATTTTGCTTTTTTCGACGAGCTGGGAAAGCCGCATCTTACCATGCGATCACTCGCCGCCGACCCGTGGCTCAGGCTCTGTTTCGCCTTTCGGGAAACAGCGGAAGGCTAGTCGGCCGCGGCCAACTCGGCGGCGCTCCACCCGCCGCCCAGCGCCTTGACCAGGGTTACCGCAGCGACCAGGCGCCGGCCGAGAATTCCCACTGCCGTGCGCTCGTTGGCGAGCTGCGTCGTCTGCACGACGGCGACGTTGAGGAAGCTCACGGTTCCCGCCTTGTACTGGTTGAGCGTGAGCGCGACCGACTCGCGCGCGGCGCGCACCGCGTCCTCCTGCACCTTCGCCTCTTCTTCGAGAATGCGCAGCCCAGCAAGGTTGTCCTCCACTTCCTGGAATCCCGCGAGCACGGTTTGGCGATATTCGGCGACCGTCGCGTCATACCCCGCGACGGCCTGATCGGTCTGCGCGCGCCTCAGGCCCGCGTCGAAAATCGACTGCGCGAGCGCCGGGCCGATCGACCAGAAGCGGCTCGGCGCGGTGAACCACTGCGAGGCATCCGCGCTGCGGAAACCGTCCGACGCGGAAATGGTGAGGGACGGGAAGAACGCGGCCTTCGCCACGCCGATCTGCGCGTTGGCCGCGGCGACGCGCCGCTCCGCAGCGGCGATGTCGGGCCGGCGCTCGAGCAGCTCAGAGGGCATGCCGAGGGGAATGACGGGCATCGAGACCGCAAGCGGCGCGCGCACGATGGAAAACTCGGCCGGCGGCTTGCCGGTCAGCACCGCGATCGCGTGCTCGAGCTGGGCGCGCTGCACGCCGAGGTCGATCGCGTCAGCCTGGGTGCTCCTCAGTTGCGTTTCGGCCTGGACCACGTCCACCTTCGCCGCAACGCCGGCGTCGTAACGGTTCTTCGTCAGGTCGAGCGACTTTTGGAAAGCGGCGGCGGTATCGTCGAGGAGCTGTTTCTGCGCGTCGAGCATGCGCAGCTGGAAATAATCGGATGCGAGCTCGGCCTGCGCCGAGAGGCGCGCGGCCGCGAGATTCGCGGAACTCGCCTGCGAGCTCGCCGTGTTCGCCTCGACCGTGCGCCGCAACTGCCCCCACAGGTCCAGTTCCCAGCCCGCGTCGAGGCTCGCGCTGCGGTTGGTGATGACGCGCCCGGCCGTGGTCCCGCCGATCACACCGGTAGGCGAGCGGCTGCGGGTTATGGATGCGTTTCCCGTGAGCGTCGGAAACAGGGCCGCGCGCGAAGCTGCGACCAGCGCCCGTGCCTGGCGGAACTGCGCCTCGGCGACGAGCACGTTCTGGTTCGAGATCTCCACTTGTTCGATCAGGGAGTTCAATTGCGGGTCGCCGAATAATTCCCACCACCGGCCGCGGCTGGCATCGTCGCGCGGTTGCGCGGGCCTCCATTCCCCCGCTTCCTTGTAAGCGTCGGGAACGGCGGCGTCCGGCCGCTGGTAGTCGGGCCCGACCATGCAGCCGGAGAGCGCGGCGGCGAGCCCGAGCGTCAGGGCGCCGCGTTTCATGCGCCCTCCAACGCGGCGCCGCGAGCGCGGCCCGCCCACATGCGCCGGCACCACAGGCGGAAACGGTCCAGGTAGAGGTACACCACCGGCGTCGTGTACAGGGTGAGCAGCTGGCTGAAGATCAGGCCTCCGACGATCGAGATGCCCAGTGGCCGGCGCAGCTCGGCTCCGTCGCCGAAGCCGATGGCGAGGGGCACCGCGCCCAGCATCGCCGCCATCGTCGTCATCATGATCGGCCGGAAGCGCATCAGGCAGGCCTGGGAGATCGCCTGCCCGGGGCTCTTGCCGTCCTTGCGCTCGGCTTCGAGCGCGAAGTCGATCATCATGATGGCATTTTTCTTCACTATGCCGATCAGCAGGATCACGCCGATCAGCGCGATGATGCTGAACTCGGTGCGAAACAGCATGAGCGCGAGAATCGCACCTACGCCGGCCGACGGCAGCGTGGAGAGGATCGTAATCGGATGCACGTAGCTCTCGTAGAGGACGCCGAGCACGATGTACACCGTTATCAGGGCCGCAAGGATCAGCCACGGCTGGCTGTCCAGCGAGGCCTGGAAAACGCGCGCGGTCCCCTGGAAAGTTCCGTGGACCGAAGTCGGCACGCCGAGTCGCGCCATCGCGTCGTTGATCGCTTTCACCGCGTCGCCGAGCGTCACGCCGGGCGGCAGGTTGAATGAAATCGTGGAGGCCACGAACTGCCCCTGGTGGTTGACGGCGAGCGGCGCGGTGCTCGGCTCGTAGCGCGCGAACGCCGACAGCGGCACCTGGCCCTTGGTCGGCGAAAGCACGTAGACGTCCTTGAGCGCTTCAGGGCTCTGCCAGTACCGCGGCGCCACTTCCATGACGACGTGGTACTGGTTGAGCACCGAGTAGATCGTCGAAACCTGCGCCTGGCCGAAGGCGTTGTACAGCGTCGTATCGATCATCTTCGGCGTGATGCCCATGCGCGCCGCGGTGGGCCGGTCGATCACCAGCATGGTCTGCAGCCCCTTGTCCTGCTGGTCGGTGTTCACGTCGGCGAGTTCTGGAAGCTGGCTAAGCGCGCTCCGCACGCGCGGCTCCCAGGTGCGCAACTCGGCAAGCTCGTCTGCTTGTAGCGTGAACTGGTACTGTGCGTTCGCCTGCCGGCCGCCGACGCGGATGTCCTGCACCGGCACGAGGTAAAGATTCGCGCCCGGCTCCTGCGCGAGCCTGGGACGCAGACGGGCGATTACCTGGTCGGCGCTGATCTTGCGCTCCTTGAGCGGCTTGAGCGAAACGAACATGAAGCCCGAATTGCGCTGGCCGCCGCCGGTAAAGCCCACCACGCTCTCTACGGCAGGATCGGCCCGGACGATCTCGATGAAATCGGCGAGCTTCTGGCGCATCGCCTGGAACGAGATGCCCTGATCGGCCTGGATCGAGCCGATCACGCGCCCGGTGTCCTGTTGAGGAAAGAACCCCTTTTGCACCTTAGCGTACAGAAAAATGTTGAGCCCGACCGTGGCGACGAGAATCAGGATCATCAGGCGCGAGTGGCGCAACGCCCAGCCAAGGCTCGTTTCGTAGTGCAGTAGAAGCCATGCGAACGCCCGCTCGCTGGCGAGAAACAGACGCCCGGGCTTGCGCTCGTGGACAGGTCTGAGCAGGCGCGCGCACATCATCGGCGTGGTGGTGAGGGACACCGCCAGCGACACCAGGATCGCGACCGAAAGCGTCACCGCGAACTCGCGGAAGAGCCTGCCCACGATCCCGCCCATCAGCAGGATGGGAATGAACACCGCGATCAGCGACAGGCTCATCGACAGCACCGTAAACCCGACTTCGCGCGCACCTTTCAGCGCGGCCTCGAACGGCGGCATGCCCGACTCGATGTGACGCGAAACGTTTTCGAGCACCACGATCGCGTCGTCCACGACGAAGCCGGTGGCGATGGTGAGCGCCATGAGCGAAAGATTGTCGAGGCTGTAGCCGCACAGGTACATGACGCCGAAGGTGGCGATAAGCGAAACCGGCACCGCAACGGCCGGGATCAGCGTCGCCCGCCCATTGCGCAGGAACAGGAAGACGACGAGGATCACCAGCCCCATCGCCATCACCAGCGTGCGTTCCACCTCGCGCAGCGAGGTGCGGATCGTGGAGGTGCGCTCGAGCACCACATCGAGATCGATCGCGCTGGGAATGGAGGCGCGCAGCACCGGCAGCAGTTCCCTGACGCGGTCCGACGTCTCGATGATGTTGGCGTTCGGCTGGCGGTTCAGGATGACGAGGATCGACGGCTTGCCGTTCGCTAGGCCGGCGTTGCGCAGGTCTTCCACCGAATCGACCACCTCGGCGACATCCGACAGGCGTACCCCCGCGCCGTTGCGGTAGGCGACGATGAGCGGAAGATACTCACTCGCCTGCTTCGCCTGGTCGTTTGCCAGAATTTGCCAGTTGCGCTCGCCCTGCTCGACCGAACCCTTGGGCCGGTTCGCGTTCGCGGCGGCGAGCGCCGTGCGCACATCGTCGAATGCGATGCCGTATTTGTTGAGCGCCGACGGGTTCATCTCCACCCGCACGGCGGGCAGCGAGCTTCCGCCCACGGTGACCTGGCCGACGCCCTGCACCTGCGAGATCTTCTGCGCCAGGATGGTCGATGCGGCGTCGTACATCTGCCCGCGGTCCAGGGTATTGGAGGTGAGCGCGAGGATCATGATCGGCGCGTCGGCCGGATTGACCTTGCGGTAGGTGGGATTGCGCGGCAGGCTCGTCGGCAGCTGGCTGCGGGCGGCATTGATCGCGGCCTGCACGTCGCGCGCGGCGCCGTCGATGTCGCGGTTGAGGTCGAACTGCAACGTAACGCGCGAATTTCCGAGCGATGAAGACGAGGTCATTTCGGTCACGCCGGCGATGCGCCCGAGCGCACGCTCGAGCGGCGTTGCTACAGTCGCGGCCATGACTTCGGGACTCGCCCCCGGCAGCTGCGCCTGCACCGAGATAGTTGGAATGTCCACCTGCGGCAGCGGCGACACCGGCAGCAGGCCGAAGGCCACTGCACCGGCGAGCGTGATGCCAAACGTGAGCAGCGTGGTGGCGACCGGGCGCCGGATGAAGGGTTCGGTCAGGTTCACGGCCGCTCGCCCTTAACAGGCTTGTCACGCGGGCTTTTCGCGCTTACGCCTTCGATGCGCCGCGCCAGGCGATCGAACCAGAGGTAGATCACCGGCGTGGTGAAAAGCGTGAGCGCCTGGCTCACGATCAGGCCGCCGACCATGGTGATCCCGAGCGGGTGGCGCAGCTCCGAGCCGACGCCGGTGCCTAGCGCGAGCGGCAGCGCTCCGAGCAGCGCCGCCATCGTCGTCATCATGATCGGCCGGAAGCGCAGCAGGCAGGCCTGATAGATGGCCTCGCGCGGGCTTTTTCCTTCCCTGCGCTCGGCATCCAGCGCGAAGTCGATCATCATGATGGCGTTCTTCTTCACGATGCCGATCAGCAGGATGATGCCGATGACGGAGATGACGCCGAGATCGGTGCGCGCCAGGAGCAGCGCGAGCAGCGCGCCCACGCCGGCGGAGGGCAGCGTCGAGAGGATCGTGATCGGGTGGATGTAGCTTTCGTACAACACGCCGAGCACGATGTACATGGTCACGATCGCCGCGAGAATCAGCAGAAGCTCGTTCGCGAGCGACGCCCTGAACGCGAGCGCGGCGCCCTGGAACGCGGTCTGCACCGAGAGCGGCATGCCGATTTCCCGCTGCGCCGCTTCGATCGCGCTCACCGCGTCGCCGAGCGAGGCACCCGGCGCAAGGTTGAAGGAGATGGTTGCTGCGGGAAACTGTCCGAGGTGGTTCACGGCAAGCAATGTCGGCGCCTCGGTGACCGTGGCCACCGCGCTTAGGGGAACCTGCGCGCCGGAAGTGGAGGCGACGTAAATGTTCTTCAGAGCGTCCGGGCCCTCGCGGAACTCGGGCTTCACTTCCAGCACCACGCGATACTGGTTCGACTGCGTGAAGATGGTCGAGATGAGGCGCTGCCCGAAGGCGTTGTAGAGCGCGGTGTCGACCGCCGCAGGCGTGATGCCGAGCCGTCCGGCCGTATCGCGGTCAATCGCCACGAAGGCCTGCAAGCCCTGGTCCTGAAGGTCGCTGGTCACGTCGGCAAGCTGCGGCAGCTGCGCGAGCCGCTCGACCAGGCGATGTACCCAGACCGAGAGCTCGCTCGAGTCCGCGTCTTCGGCCGTCATCTGGTACTGGGTGCGGCTCACGCGGTCCTCGATGGTGAGGTCCTGCACCGGCTGCATGTAGAGCGAGATCCCTTCCAACCGCGAAACTCTCGCCTGCAGGCGCCGGATGACCTCGGCGATGTCGGCGCTGCGCTTCGATTTCGGCTTGAGGCTGATGAAGACGCGACCGCTGTTGAGGGTGTTGTTCACGCCGTCCACGCCGATGAATCCCGATACGCTTTCCACCGCGGAGTCCTGCAGGATCGCGCCGACAAGCGCCTGCTGGCGTTCGGCCATCGCGGCAAAGGATACCGATTGCGGCGCCTCGGAAATGCCTTGGATGAGGCCGGTATCCTGCAGCGGGAAAAATCCCTTCGGCACGACGACGTAAAGGACGACGGTGAGCGCCAGCGTGCCGGTCGCGACCCACAGCGTCGCGGTCTGGCGGTCGAGCACCCAGTTCAGCATTTTTCCGTATCGACGTATGACGGCGTCGAACCACTCTCCCGTCTTGCGGTAGAACGCACCCTGTTCCGGCTTCGGTTTGTGGCGCAGCAGCCGCGCGCACATCATCGGCGTCAGCGTGAGCGACACCACCGCCGAGATCAGGATGGCGACGGCGAGCGTGATGGCGAATTCCCGGAACAGGCGCCCGACTACGTCGCCCATGAACAAGAGCGGGATGAGGACCGCGATCAGCGAAAACGTGAGCGAGATGATGGTGAAGCCGATCTGCTCGGCGCCTTTCAGCGCCGCCTCGAGCGGCGGATCGCCTTCCTCGATGTAGCGGGAGATGTTCTCGATCATCACGATGGCGTCGTCGACTACGAAACCGGTGGCTATGGTGAGCGCCATCAGCGTCAGGTTGTTGATGCTGAATCCGGCGAGATACATCACGCCGAAAGTGCCTATCAGCGACAGCGGGACCGCAATGCTCGGTATGATCGTGCCGGCCGCGGTGCGCAGGAACAGGAAGATCACCATCACCACCAGCACCACCGCGAGCATCAGCTCGAACTCCACGTCCGCGACCGAGGCGCGTATGGTCACGGTGCGGTCGGTGAGCAGCGCGACCTCCACGGCGGCGGGAAGCGAGGCAGTCAGCTGCGGCAACAGTTGCTTGACCCGGTCCACCACCTCGATCACGTTCGCCCCAGGCTGGCGCTGGATGTTGACGATCACCGCCGGAACCTGGTTCATCCACGCGGCGAGCCGCACGTTTTCCGCGTCCTCGATCACGTCGGCGACGTCGGAGAGCACGACCGGCGCGCCGTTGCGGTAGGCAATGATCACCGCGCGGTACTCGGCGGCCGAGCGCAGCTGGTCGTTGGCGTCGATGGTATAGGCCCGGCTCGGCCCGTCGAAGCTGCCTTTCGCCTGGTTGACGTTGGTGGCGGCGACCGCAGTGCGCACATCCTCGAGGTTCAGGCCGTTCGCCGCGAGCGCGCGGGGATTCACCTGAACGCGCACCGCCGGCCGCTGGCCGCCCGAGAGCGTCACGAGGCCTACGCCGGGGAGTTGAGAGATCTTCTGCGCGAGGCGCGTGTCGACGAGGTTCTCCACCTGGGGCAGCGGCATCGTCGTCGAAGTGATGCCGAGGGTGAGGATAGGCGCGTCGGCCGGATTGACCTTGTTGTACACCGGCGGCGCAGGAAGGTCCGACGGCAGGAAATTGGAGCCCGCGTTGATCGCCGCCTGCACTTCCTGTTCGGCGACGTCGAGCGTCAACTCGAGACTGAACTGCAGGGTGATCACCGACGCGCCGCCGGAACTGGTCGAGGACATCTGCTTGAGACCCGGCATTTGCCCGAACTGGCGCTCGAGCGGCGCGGTCACCGACGAGGTCATCACGTCCGGACTCGCGCCGGGATAAAAGGTGACGACCTGGATCGTGGGGTAATCGACTTCGGGCAGCGCCGACAGCGGAAGCACCCGGTACGCGATGGCGCCGGCGAGCACGATGGCGACCATCAGCAGCGAGGTCGCCACCGGCCGCAGGATGAACGGCCGGGAGGGACTCATGGAGCGGTTCGGCTCACTGGTCGGCTTTGCGGCGCCGCCGGCCGCCCTTCGAGCCGGCGCCGTCATCGGCCGGCGCGGCGCTGGCTTTGTCGGGAATCTCCACTTTCGCGCCGTCGCGCAGGCGATCGTTGCCTTCCAACACCACCAGCTCGCCGGGCGCCACGCCGGAATCCACCGCTACGTTTTCCGCCTCGACGGTGCCGAGCTTGACCTGGCGCAGCGCGACCGTCTTGTCTTCCTTGACGACGTACACGAAGGTCCCCTGCGCGCCGCGCTGAACCGCCGCGCCCGGAACGACGGTGGCATTGCGCACGGTGTCTACCAGCATGCGCACGTTCACGAACTGATTGGGGAAAAGCCGGCCGTCCTCGTTCGGAAACTGCGCCTTGAGCTTGACCGTCCCGGTGGAGATATCGATCTGGTTGTCGACGGTGAGGAGAGATCCGGCCGCGAGCTTCACCTTCTGCTCGCGGTCATAGGCTTCGACCGGGGTGCGCTCGCCCGACCGCAGCCGTTTCAGCACTACGGGAAGATTGTCCTGCGGGATGGTGAATACGACCGTGATCGGCTGGAGCTGCGTGATCACCACGAGGCCGTTCGCGTCGCTCGCGTGGACGATGTTGCCCGAATCGACCAGGCGCAGCCCGAGGCGTCCGCTGATGGGCGCGCTGATGCGCGAGTACGTGAGCTGAAGCTTCGCGTTATCGACCTGGCCCTGGTCGGCCTTGACCGTACCCTCGTACTGGCGCACCAGGGCCTCCTGCGTGTCCACCTGCTGCTTGGCGATGGAATCCTGCGCGTAGAGCGTGCGGTAGCGCTGCAGGTCGATCAGCGCATTGGCGAGCAGCGCCTGGTCGCGCGCCATCTGGCCTTCCATCTGCGTAAGCTGAACCTGGTACGGCCTCGGGTCGATTTCGGCGAGCAGGTCCCCCGCCTTGACGACCTGCCCCTCGGTGAACAGCACCCGCATCAGTTCCCCGTCCACACGGCTTCGTACCGTCACGGTCTTGAGCGGCGTCACCGTTCCGAGGCCGTTCAGGTAAACATTGATGTCGCCGGTTTTGGCGGCCGCCGCCACGACCGGCGTGGGGCGCGTCGGATCGATGCCGCGCCGGTTGAGGCGCTGCGGAGCATCGCCCACCGGCTGGTACAGGTAATAGGCTCCACCGCCCGCGAGAAGCAGCAGGGCAAGCCAGATCCAGGCCCGTCGCCACCGACTGCGCGCGCGAGCCATCGATTCAGGCAACAGAGACCGGTTTTCCATTTTCATTTGAAAGAGACCCCGGTGACGCTCTAGCAGGCGCCATCCCCTCAGGACAGGCCCTGATTACAGCAGAGAAATGTAACCGCTCCATTTCCTCGGGCCTATTATTGCAACAAGATGTTACAGTGAATCTCCAAGGCGTTACCAACTCCTGGCGCCCATGCCGGTCAGAGAGATCATCGAAAGCGGCCGCGTCCCGGTGAAAGTGTTCACCGATGACGTGGACCCACGCGCGCGAGCGCAGCTCGCCAACGTGGCCCGTTTGCCGATCGTGTTCGGCCATATCGCGGCGATGCCGGACGTGCACGTGGGCATAGGCGCGACCGTGGGCTCGGTCATTCCCACCCGGCGTGCGATCATCCCCGCTGCGGTGGGGGTGGACATAGGTTGCGGAATGAACGCCGTGCGGCTGTCGCTCAAGGCGGTGGACCTTCCCGACAGTCTCGCCCTGGTCCGTTCGGCGATCGAACGCGCGGTTCCCGTCGGGTTCGACGAGCACGGCGAGACCGGCGCGCGCCGCGACGCCTGCACTCCGCTCGCGCGTCGCCTCGAGCGCATCACCCGCAAGCACCCCAAGATCGCGAAAATGCAGCGCGATCACGACAAAAAATGGGTGCGCCAGATGGGCTCGCTCGGCGGCGGCAACCACTTCATCGAGATCTGCCTCGACGAGGCCGAGCACGTCTGGGTCATGCTGCACTCCGGAAGCCGCGGTGTCGGCAACTGCATCGGCCAGTACTTTATCGCCGCCGCGCGCGAACGGGCGCGGAAGCATGATGTCCGCCTTCCTGATCGCGACCTTGCCTGGTTCGACGAAGGCTCGAAGCTCTTTGACGACTACGTCGAGGCGGTCGGCTGGGCGCAGGATTATGCGTTCGCTAACCGGCGCGAGATGATGGATCTCATCCTCGGCGCGCTGCGCCGCGAGCTGCCCGAGTTCGAAAGCACGAACGAAGCGATCAACTGCCATCACAACTATGTGCAGCAGGAAGAGCACTTCGGCGAGCGCGTCTACGTCACGAGGAAGGGCGCGATCAGCGCGCGAGACGGGCAGCTCGGCATCATCCCCGGCAGCATGGGGGCGCGCTCCTTTATCGTGCGCGGCAAGGGCAACCCCGAATCCTTCTGCTCCTGCGCTCACGGGGCCGGGCGCCGCATGAGCAGGAGCGAAGCCAAGCGGCGCTTCTCGCGCGCCGACCTCGAAGCGCAAACTCAAGGGGTCGAATGCCGCAAGGACAAAGGTGTGCTAGACGAGATTCCCGGAGCCTACAAGGACATCGACCGCGTCATGGCCGACCAGACTGATCTCGTCGAGGTCGTGCACACGCTGAAGCAGATCGTCTGCGTCAAGGGTTAAGCCTATGCACAAGGAGGACGCAGGGCGGCCCGAATTCTGGGAAAAACGCTTCCGGGAGAACTTTACGCCCTGGGACGCCCGCGGTGTTCCGGCGGCGCTCGAAGCGTTTCTGAAAACCGAGCCGCTCGCGCAGCGCGTGCTGATCCCGGGCTGCGGCTCGGGCTACGAAGTGCGCGCCTTCGCGCAGGCCGGCTTCGAAGTGGTCGCCATCGATTTCGCGCAAGCCGCATTAGAGCGGGCGCGCAACGTTCTCGGGCCGCTCGCGTCGCTCGTGCGTTTTGCGGATTTTTTCGACTTCGACGCCGGCGACCCCTTCGACCTCGTCTACGAGCGAGCGTTTCTCTGCGCACTGCCCCGGCGACTGTGGCCGGGCTATGCGCCCCGCGTGTCGCAGCTCTTGGGACCCGAAGGCAAGCTCGCGGGATTTTTTTACTTCGACGAGGGCGAGCGTGGTCCGCCGTTCGGATTGAAGACCGGAGAGCTCGAGGCGCTGCTCGGCGGGCGCTTCGATCCGGTGGCCGATGCCGCGGTCGGGGACTCGATCCCCATCTTCGCGGGCAAGGAGCGCTGGCAGGTGTGGTCGGTCAGGACGGGCTGATCGCGCCGGGCGCGTCGGCCGCACGCAGAATGCGGCTCAACCGCTCGTAATGCGTGCCCCGCCAGAAGATGCGCCCGCAATCCGGGCATTCGGTAAAGGCTTCCTGCGCCCCCCACACCTTTTCCGGCACGCGCCGGCGGACGGACTCTCTGGAGACTTCGCGCAGCGCCGAGTTGCACACCCGGCAACGGGTGAACGGCTTGAGCAGGCCCTCGAGCTGAAACTCGCGCACCACTTCGCGGAACTGCTTCTCAGATTCCGTTTCGCGCACGAAGTGACCGCGCTGCACCGCGCGGCGCTTGAGCAGCCCCTTGTCGCGGGTGAGAACGACGCGTTTCTGCGCCAGCGAGAGCGCGACGATCTCCTCGTCGCCGTAGTCGGTCTCCCACAGGCTGTCGAAGCCCGCCATCCGCAGATTCCGCGCGAGCTTCCCCAGATGGCAGTCGAGAACGAAGCGCGTTTCGCGAAGCGGCGACGGCCGCAGGTGCACGACCGGCGCGATATCGAGGCGCTCGAACACCGGATAGACCGCGACGCGCTCCCCGCCGCGCAGCACGTGCCCGAAGGCGACGGATGCGCCGTCGACCACCACGAGATCCACCTCGGTGTGAGGGACCCCGACCGACTCGATCGCGTCCTTCACCGAGCGTCCGCGGTCGATGGGGACTTGGAACGCCTTCTTGCGCAGCTCCGGCGCGAGGAAATCGTTCAGCTCCTCGTAGAACCGGAACTCGGCGAATGCTTTTGTATGAAGATCGATGCGCGGCGCCATAAACGCAGCGCCATCCCAGAATTACACGAACCGGGCAAGCAGCTTCAGATCGACGTTGCCGCCGGAGAGAATCACGCCGACGCGCTTGCCGGCCACCGGCAGGCCGCGCTCGAACAGGCCCGCAGCGCCGAGCGCGCCCGTCGGCTCGACCACGATCTTCATCCGCTCCCACAGGTAAACCATCGCCCGCACGAGTTCCGCATCGCTCACCGTCACCATGTCGTTCACGTAGCGCAGCACGAGCGGAAAAGTCAGTCGCCCAAGCGCATGCGTGCGAGCGCCGTCGGCGATGGTGTCCGGGTTGTGGCAGCTCTGCAGCGTCTTCGTTTTGAAGGAGCGGGTGGCGTCGTCGCCCGCCTCGGGCTCGACGCCGATCACCTTGCACCCGGGCGAGAGTTGCGAGGCCGCCACCGCGCAGCCCGAGATCAGCCCGCCGCCGCTGCACGGCACGAACAGAAAATCCAGCTGTCCCGCGTCCTCGATCAGCTCTTTCGCCGCCGTGCCCTGCCCCGCGATCACGTGCGGATGATCGAAAGGCGGGATCACGGGAAGCTCGCGCTCGCGCGCGACCCTCTCGGCGACCTCCTCGCGCACTTCCTTGTGCTTGTCGTAGAGCACCACCTCTGTGCCGTACCCGCGGGTCGCATCGAGCTTCACGGCCGGCGCATCCGCCGGCATCACGATGGTGACGCGGACGCCGAGCATCTTCCCCGCAACAGCGACCGCCTGCGCATGGTTCCCGGAGGAATAGGCGAGCACGCCGCGCCTGCGCTCCTCGGGGGAAAGCCGCGACATCGCGTTGTAGGCGCCGCGAAACTTGAACGCGCCCATGCGCTGGAAGTTCTCGCACTTGAAGAACACCTCGGCGCCAGTGCGCTCGTTGACCGTGCGCGAAGTCATCACCGGCGTGCGGTGCGCCTGACCGGCGAGCCGTTCCGCGGCAGCGGCAACGTCGGCGTATTGGACCGCGAGAGGACGATCGGGAGCGTTCATAGGTTGAATTCGGAAGACTCAGCCAGGAATTCTACGCCAGCGTTCCCTCCCGCACTCAGATAGTTGCTAGCGCGCAAGATCGGAGGGCTTGTCGATGTCGCGCAGCACGCCGGGATCGTCCACCTCGTACAGAGTCACCCAGTCGGGGTATTGCGCGAGGAGCTCTCTTGCGCCGTGGTCCCCGTGCAGCGCGGAAAGCTCGTCGAAAAATCGCCGCGCGAATCCCACCGGGTGCCCACGCTCGCCGCGATACGCCGGCGCCGCGATCGCCGCGCCGTCGGAGAGCGCCTGGGCGATGACGCGAATCGTCTGCGGCCGCAGGAAAGGCATGTCGGCGAGCGCGACCAACCAGCCGTGGGCGTCCGCCGCGGCGCGCACTCCCGCGGCCAGGCTCGTTCCCATGCCCTCGCCCGCGTTCTTGCACACGACGGTGTTGCAGCCGGCGTCGCGCAGCAGCTTGGCGAGCTTCTGCGCGCGCGGCCTCACGACCGCAATCGACTCGGGGAGCGCTTCCAGGAGATGCCTTGCGGCGGCGAGCCCGATCGGCGTTCCGGCATCGGGCGCACCCGCGGGCAAGGCCTGAAGCAGCTTGTTCGAGCCGAAGCGCTTCGAATATCCGGCCGCGAGAAGAATGCCGCGGATACTTGCGGCCATGGGCTCCCCTGTTCCCTCGGAGGGGAGGGAGAATAACTAGTTTTGGGGAACTGCGCAGCCGGCGGAAACGTTGACCTTGGGCGGCTCGATCGTTTCCGGGATCTGCACGCCGCGGCGTACCGCGGTCATTTCGGCGAGGATGGCCACCGCGATCTCGGGCGGAGTCTTCGAGCCGATCTTGAGGCCCACCGGCCCGCGCAGCCGTGCGATCTCGGAGGCGGCGAGGTCGAATTCGGCGAGGCGCTGCCTGCGCGCGTCGTTGTTCTTCAGCGAGCCGAGCGCTCCGACGTAGAACGCCGGTGATTTGAGCGCCTCGAGCAGCGCCGCGTCGTCAAGCTTGGGGTCGTGGGTCACCGCGACCACCGCACTGTGCGCGTCGAGATTCATGGCGAGCACCACGTCGTCGGGGTAGCCGCGGTTGATGGGGACTTCCTTGAAATCCCAGCCGTCGGCGTATTCGCCACGCGGATCACACACGGTAACGTGGTAGTCGAGCGCCTGCGCCATCTGCGCGAGATACCGGCTCACTTGCCCCGCGCCGATCACGAGCAGCCGCCATCGCGGGCCGTGCACGGTCTTCAAGATCTTGCCGTCGAACTCGAGCAGGTCCGACCATTTACCCGGTTCGAGGCGCACCTTGCCGGTTTCCATATCGAGGAAGCGCGCCGCGAGCTCGTGGCGCTCGATGACCAAGAGCAGGTCCCTCAGCTTGGAATTCGCGCCGATGGGCTCGAGCACAAGCTGCAGCGTCCCGCCGCAGGGCAGCCCGAAGCGCGTCGCCTGCTCTTGGGTCACTCCGTAAGTCGTGACTTCAGGCTTCGCTGCCGCCAGCGCCTTGCTTTTGACTTTGTCGATGAGATCGTCCTCGACGCAGCCGCCGGAGACCGAGCCCATGACCTGGCCGTCGTCGCGGATGACGAGCATCGCTCCCACCGGGCGCGGGGCCGAGCCCCAGGTGTGGACGACGGTGCCCAGGGTGGCGCGGTGTCCGGATTCGGTCCATTTCAACGCGCTGCGTACCACTTCAAGATCAACGCTGTCCACGGGAAATCCTTGCCCAGAAAATATTACTGAATTCTAACAAACGCTTGAACGCTATAGCGTAGACCTCTCTTAAAGTCGGGTCAAGCCACGGCGTGATCAAGCCTGTGGTTGATTGCGGCGCAGGCATGGTCTAGCATTTCCTTCGATATCCATCGCGTCAAATCCCTCGACAAGAATCGCTGTCAAGGAAGCTTTTTCGTCAAAGGAATTCCGCATTCTGTTTGAACGCCATCCAGGAAGAAGTTCAACTTTCACCGAAGGAGCGAAATCATGACCGTCAAGGTCTCGATGACCGTCAACGGCAAGCCGGCGAGCGGCGAAGTCGAGGAGCGCACCCTGCTCGTCAATTTCATCCGCGACGACCTGCGCCTGACCGGCACCCATGTCGGGTGCGACACCGCGCAGTGCGGCGCCTGCACCATCCACATGAACGGCCGGGCCGTGAAGTCCTGCAACATGCTGGCGATGCAGGCCGAGGGCGCCGCCATCGTCACCATCGAAGGCATCGCCAGGCCCGATGGGACCCTCCATCCGATGCAGGAAGCGTTCCGCCAGCACCACGGCCTGCAGTGCGGCTTTTGCACCCCCGGCATGGTGATGAGCGCGATCGACCTCGTGAAGAACTTCCCCAACCCGACCGAAGAGCTGATCCGCGAGCAGTTGGACGGCAATCTCTGCCGCTGCACCGGCTATCACAACATCGTCAAGGCGATCCAAGCTGCGTCCGGGACGATGGGGAGTTGATCATGGGCGCGACCTCCTACATCGGCGCTTCCATCAAGCGCAAAGAGGACTATCGTTTTCTCACCGGCGCGGGCAGCTACACCGACGACGTCGCCTTGCCCCGGCAGACCTACGCCTGCTTCGTGCGCTCGCCGCACGCGCACGCCAAAATCAAGTCGATCAAGAAGGACAAGGCGCTCAAAGCGCCCGGCATCGTCGCCGTCTTCACCGGCGACGATCTAGCCGGGGCCAAGGTGAACGGCCTGCCCTGCGGCTGGCTCATCACCGACGTCAACGGCCAGCCGATGAAGGAGCCGCCGCATCCCTGCCTGGCGCAGGGCAAAGTGCGCTATGTCGGCGACCACGTCGCCGTGGTGATCGCGGAGAGCTTGCAGCAGGCGCGCGACGCCGCGGAGCTGATCAAAGTAGAGTACGACGAGTTGCCCTCCGTAGTGCGTGCAGGCGACGCGCGCAAAAAAGGCGCGCCGGCCGTGCACGACATCGCGCCGGACAACACCTGCTATGTCTGGGGGCTGGGCGACAAGGCGGCGGTGGACAAGGCCTTCGCCGGCGCGGCGCACGTGACCACGCTGGAATTCCTCAACAACCGGCTCGTCCCCAACGCCATCGAGCCGCGCGCGGCGAACGCGACCTACTCGCGCGCCGACGACAGCTACACCCTCTACGTCGCCAGCCAGAACCCGCACGTCGAGCGGCTCCTGATGACCGCCTTCGTGCTCGGGCTCCCCGAGCACAAGGTGCGGGTGGTGGCGCCCGACGTCGGCGGCGGCTTCGGCTCCAAGATCTATCTCTACGCCGAAGATGTAGTGTGCACCTGGGCGTCGAACCGGATCAACCGCCCGGTGAAATGGACGGCAGAGCGGAGCGAATCCTTCGTTTCGGATGCGCACGGGCGCGACCACGTGACGAAGGCGGAGCTGGCGCTCGACAGGGACGGAAAGTTCCTCGCGATGCGCGTGACCACGACGGCGAATATGGGCGCCTATCTCTCCACTTTCGCCTCGTGCATCCCGACCATCCTTTACGCCACGCTGCTCGCCGGTCAGTACACGACACCGGCGATCTATGCCGAAGTCGCGGCGGTATTCACCAACACCGCGCCGGTGGACGCCTACCGCGGCGCGGGACGGCCGGAGGCGACCTACGTCGTCGAGCGGCTGGTCGAGACCGCCGCGCGCGAGATGAAGATGAACCCCGCCGAGATCCGCCGGCGCAATTTCATCAAAAGTTTCCCCTATCAGACTCCGGTCGCGCTGCTGTACGACACCGGCAATTACGAAGCAACGCTCGCCGAAGCTCTCAGGGTCGCCGATGTCGCGGGATTCCAGGCGCGCAAGGCCGATGCCGCCCGGCGCGGCAAGCTGCGGGGCGTGGGCTACTCCTGCTACATCGAGGCCTGCGGCATCGCGCCCTCGAACGTCGCGGGATCGCTCGGTGCGCGCGCCGGCCTCTTCGAGGCCGGAGAAGTCCGCGTGCATCCGACCGGCAAGGTCACGGTGTTTACCGGCTCGCACTCCCACGGCCAAGGCCACGAGACGACCTTCGCGCAGGTCGTCGCAGACCGGCTCGGCATCCCGATGGAGGACGTCGACATCGTCCACGGCGACACGGGAAAGATCCTGTTCGGCATGGGCACGTACGGCTCGCGCTCGATCGCGGTGGGCGGCACCGCCATCGTGAAGGCCCTGGACAAGATCGTCGCCAAAGGCAAGAAGATCGCGGCGCACCTGATGGAGGCGGCGGAGGCCGATATCGAGTTCAAGGACGGTGCGTTCGTGGTAAAGGGCACGGACAAGAAGAAGGCCTTTGCCGAGGTATCGCTCGCGGCTTACGTGCCGCACAACTATCCGCTCGACAAGCTCGAGCCCGGCCTGAACGAGAACGCGTTCTACGATCCGGCCAACTTTACCTTCCCCGCCGGCAGCCATATCTGCGAGGTCGAGGTGGACCCGGACACCGGCAACGTGAAGATCGTCAACTTCACCGCGGTGGACGACTTCGGCAAGATCATCAACCCCATGATCGTCGAGGGCCAGGTCCACGGCGGACTGGCTCAGGGCATCGGGCAGGCGCTCACCGAAGGCTGCTATTACGACAAGGACTCCGGCCAGCTCGTCACCGGTTCGTATCTCGACTACTGCATGCCACGCGCGGACGACGTGCCCGCGTTCAGGGTCGGCACCAGGGAAACGCCCTGTACGCACAATCCGCTCGGGGTGAAGGGCTGCGGCGAGGCGGGCGCGATCGGCGCCCCCGCGGCGGTGATGAACGCGCTGACCGACGCGCTCGGCACGAGAGACATCGAGATGCCCGCGACACCGCAAAGGATCTGGCGCGCGTGCCAGGACAGCAAGAAAGCAGCCTGAGGAGACAGCACATGTACTCGTTCAACTACCAGAAGGCGAAATCGGTCGCCGACGCGGCGAAGGTGATCGCCAAGGACGCCGACGCCAGGGTTCTCGCCGGCGGCCAGAGCCTTATCGCCGCCATGAAGCTGCGCTTGTCTCATCCGTCCGAGGTCATCGACCTCGGCGCGATCAAGGAGCTCTCCGGCATCAAGGCGGACAGCAAGGCGGTCGCCATCGGCGCGATGACGCGCCACGCCGAGGTCGCCGCCTCCGCCGCGGTGAAGAAGGCGATTCCCGCGCTCGCGAGCCTCGCCGGAGGGATCGGCGATCGGATGGTGCGCAACATGGGAACGATCGGCGGCTCGCTCGCCAACAACGATCCCGCGGCCGATTATCCGGCGGGAGTGCTGGGCCTGGGTGCGACCGTCGTCACCAACAAGCGCAAGATCGCGGCCGACGAATTCTTCAAGGGCCTGTACGAAACGGCGCTGCAGAAGGGCGAGATCATCACATCGGTGAGCTTCCCGGTACCCAAGCGCGCGGCCTACATGAAATTCAAGAACCCCGCCTCGCGCTACGCCATCGTCGGCGTGTTCGTCGCCGACTTCGGCTCGGGCGTGCGCGTCGCCGTGACCGGCGCCGGTCCCTGCGCGTTTCGCGTGGCCCAGATGGAAAAGGCGCTCGCCGGCAGATTCGCGCCCGAATCCGTGGCGGACATCAAGGTGCCTGAAAAGGGACTGAACTCCGACCTGCACGCAAAAGCCGACTATCGCGCGCACCTCATCACGGTGATGGCGAGACGCGCAGTCGAGGCCGCGATGAGATAGAACATCCGGGAGTCCCCGGTTCCCGGGGCTCGCATGCCGTCCTCGCGGCGGCGTGAACAGTCGGGGATCAAATTCTCCCGGACCCGATCTCGAGGGTTGATCGCCTCGAGGGGGATCCCCGCCGGCCCTCCCCCAAAATCCCTGGGGGAGGGTTTTTATCTGTCGATTGGGCTGGCATAATTCGCGGATGAGCGCCCTTCCGAAGTCGATCGACGACACTTTCGCCCTGCTTGCGCGCGCCGACTACGTCGCCGAACGCAGCCTCGCAACTGCGGTTTTCCTCGCTCTCAAGATGGGTCGGCCACTGTTTCTCGAGGGCGAGGCGGGCGTCGGCAAGACCGAGATCGCGAAAGTGCTTGCCGGCGGCCTCGGCCGACCGCTGGTGCGCCTGCAGTGCTACGAAGGCCTCGACATCGCCTCGGCGGTATACGAGTGGAACTACTCACGCCAGATGATCGAGATCAGGCTGGCGGAGTCGCAGGGGATTTCCCGGGACGCCGTCGCCAAGGACATTTTCTCCGAGCGCTTCCTGATCAAGCGGCCGCTGATGCAGGCGCTCGAGGGCGCGCCGGGCGCGGCGCCCGTGCTGCTGATCGACGAGCTGGACCGCACCGACGAGCCGTTCGAAGCCTATCTCCTGGAAGTGCTGTCGGATTTCCAGATCACGATTCCGGAAATCGGTACCGTGAAGGCAACAGAGCCGCCCATCGTCGTGCTCACTTCGAACCGCACGCGCGAGATCCATGACGCCGTCAAGCGCCGCTGCTTCTACCACTGGGTGGATTACCCGGATGCCGCGCGCGAGCTCGAGATCCTGAAGCGCAAGGCGCCGGAGGCCGCCGAAAAGCTCTCGCGCGAAGTCGTGGCTTTCGTGCAGCGCCTGCGCAAGATGGATCTCTTCAAGCTCCCCGGCGTCGCCGAGACCCTCGACTGGTCGAAGGCGCTGGTCGCGCTCGACAAGATGACGCTCGACCCCCGGACCGTCAACGACACCCTCGGCGCCCTGCTCAAGTACCAGGACGACATCGCGCGGGTCCGGGGAAGCGAGGCCGAAAAGCTGCTCGCGGAAGTCAGGGCGGAGCTCGCCGCCGCCTAAATCGCTGCGGTGAAGAATATTCCGGGAATCCCCTCGCTCGAGGCGGTCGATCTCCAGTGCACGCGCGGCGAGCGCACATTATTCGATGGTCTGGGCTTCACGCTGCGCGGCGGCGAGCTGTTGCGCATCAGCGGGGCCAACGGCAGCGGCAAGACGAGCCTCCTGCGGATCGCGTGCGGGCTGCTCGAGCCGACGCGCGGCGAAGTGCGCTGGGCGGGAGAAAATATCCGGCGGCTGCAGGAGGAATTCTGGCGGCGGCTCGTCTACGTCGGACATGCCAATGCGATCAAGGATGACCTGACTGCCGCCGAGAATCTGCACGTGGCGTGCACGCTCGCCGGCGTGCGGGCGCAGCCCGCGCGGATCGGCGAGGCGCTCGCCCGGCTCGGCCTTGCCGGCTGCGAGAATCTGCCCGCGCGGGTGCTGTCGCAGGGACAGCGACGGCGCGCGGCACTGGCGCGGCTCGCGCTGAGCGATGCAGTGCCGCTCTGGATCCTGGATGAGCCGTTTGCGGCGCTCGATGCCGCGGCTGTGGAGCGTGCGCAGGATTTGATCACGGAGCACGTGTCGCGGGGCGCGGCCGTGATTCTCACGACGCACCTTGAGGCGAGAATCGCCGCAACGCTGCGCATCGATCTCGAGGCGAACTGACATGATGGCGGCGCTGCGCTGCGTGATCTACCGCGACCTGCTGCTCGCCGTGAGACGCAGCTCCGACGTGCTGACGGTGCTGCTCTTTTTCGTGATCGTGGTGAGCCTGTTTCCGCTGGGCGTGGGGCCTGATCCGACGCTCCTGCGCACGATCGCCCCGGGAGTCATCTGGGTCGCGGCGTTGCTCGCCTCGATGCTCGCGCTCAATCGTATGTTCGCCTCCGATCATGCCGACGGGGCACTGGAGCAGATGCTGCTCGGCGCCACCCCGCTGGGAATGACCGTGGGAGCAAAGGTCGTGGCCCATTGGCTCGTTTCCGGCCTGCCGCTCGTCCTGATCTCGCCCGTTTTGGCGCTACAATTTGATTTTCCTCGAGAGCTGCTCGGGGTGTTGGTCTTGTCTCTGGTCCTGGGCACACCGGTCCTGAGTCTGATCGGAGCGATCGGCGCGGCGCTGACGCTGGGCTTGAGAGGTGGAGGAGCCCTGCTGTCCCTGCTGGTGTTACCCTTGTACGTCCCGGTGCTGATCATCGGGGCGGGCGCCGCTGAAGCCGCGGCCTCGGGCCTCCCCGGACACGCCCAGCTTCTCCTCCTCGGCGCCTTGCTGATATTCGCCGGGGCGTTCGCTCCCTGGGCAGCAGCGGTGGCATTGCGCATTTCGGTTGAATAGGGACATGAGCATCAACTGGTTCAAGTACTCTTCGCCCCAGACTTTCTTTCCCCTCGCTGGGAAGCTTGCGCTCGGGTTCAGCGTGCTCGCGCTGCTCGCATGCAGCGTCGGCCTGTACCTCGGATTTTTCGTCGCCCCCACCGACGCACAGCAAGGCGAGTCCTACCGCATCATCTTCATCCACGTTCCGGCCGCGTGGATGTCGATGTTCCTCTATGTGGTGATGGCGTTCTGGGCGGGGCTCGGTCTCGCGTTCAACACGCGGCTCTCGGGCATGATGGCGAGTGCGATCGCCCCGACCGGGGCGCTGTTCACCTTCATCGCGCTGTGGACGGGTTCCTTCTGGGGCAAGCCCACCTGGGGCACGTGGTGGGTGTGGGACGCGCGGCTCACCTCCGAGCTGATCCTGCTTTTCCTCTACTTCGGCTTCATGGCGCTGCAGGCCGCGATCGACGATCCGCGCCGCGCCGACAAGGCGGGCGCGGTGCTCGCGCTCGTGGGGGTCGTCAACATTCCGATCATCTATTTCTCGGTCAAGTGGTGGAACACGCTCCATCAGGGCGCGTCCGTGAGCCTCACCAGGTCTCCGAGCATGGCGGCGACCATGCTCACCGCGATGCTCATCATGACTTTCGGATTCTGGTTCTACGGCATCGCGGCGGTGCTGCTGCGCGCACGCTGCATCATGCTCGAGCGCGAGCGCCTGAGCGACTGGGCGGCGGAATACGCGAAGGGCACCGCATGAACTGGGGCAGCTGGGAAAAGTTTTTTGCCATGGGCGGCTACGCGCTCTACGTGTGGAGCTCCTATCTGGTGGCGCTCGCTCTGCTGATCGCCGAGCTGGCATTTCTCGCGCTGCGCAAGCGCAACGCCGTTGGGCGCATACGCGCCGGCGGCACCGCGGGGCGGGCCGACCGATGAAGCCCAGGCACAAGCGTTTCGCAATGATCGCGGGCGGCCTCGTCGCTCTCGGCGCGGCGACCGCCTTCGTCCTCGCCGCGTTCCGCGAGAATCTCGTATTTTTCTTCACGCCCTCGCAAGTCGAAGCGAAAGAGGTGCCGCAGGGACGCGCGTTCCGCATCGGCGGACTGGTGGTGCCCGGCACCCTGAAGCGCAAGACGGACGGCCTCACCGTTCAATTCGTCGTCACCGACACGGCGAAGAACGTCCCGGTCGTCTATCGCGGCATCCTCCCGGATCTGTTCCGCGAGGGCAAAGGCGTGGTGACACAAGGGAAGCTGGGCGCGGACGGTGTCTTCTATGCAAGCGAAGTGCTCGCCAAGCACGACGAGAACTACATGCCGCCGGCGGCGGCCGACGCGATCAAGCAGGCTCAATCCATCAACGAGAAGGCGACGCACACCCTTGTTCCGGGTGGCGTCGGACGCAAATGATCCCTGAGCTCGGACAGTTGGCCCTGGCCCTCGCACTTAGTCTCGCGCTCGCTCAAGGCATACTCGGGCTCGCGGGAGCGGCGCGCGGCGACAGCGTGTGGATGGACGCGACGCGGCCCGCGGCCTGGGGACAGTTCGCGTTCGTGGCCACGGCCTTCGGCTGCCTCACCTACGCCTTCGTCTCGAACGACTTCACCGTCGCCTACGTCGCCTCGAATTCCAACTCCCTGCTGCCGCTTCACTATCGCATCTCGGGCGTGTGGGGCGGGCACGAGGGTTCGATGCTGCTCTGGCTCCTGATGCTCGGGGTGTGGACTTTCGGAGTCACGCTCTTCAGCCGTCACCTGCCCCGCGAGATGGTGGCCCGCGTGCTCGGAGTGATGGGACTGGTGAGCACCGGGTTCCTCCTGTACATCCTGTTCACCTCCAACCCGTTCCTGCGCCTCTTCCCCGCGCCCGCAGACGGACGCGACTTGAACCCGCTCCTGCAGGACCCCGGCATGGTGATTCATCCGCCGATGCTCTACATGGGCTACGTCGGCTTCTCGATCGCGTTTTCCTTCGCCGTCGCCGCTCTCCTCAGCGGCAGGCTCGACGCGGCCTGGGCGCGCTGGTCGCGCCCCTGGACGACCGCGGCATGGTGCTTCCTCACCGTGGGTATCGCGCTGGGCAGCGGCTGGGCGTATTACGAGCTGGGCTGGGGCGGGTGGTGGTTCTGGGATCCCGTGGAGAACGCTTCCTTCATGCCTTGGCTCGTCGGCACAGCGCTCATCCACTCGCTCGCGGTCACCGAGAAGCGCGGCGCCTTCCGCAGCTGGACGGTGCTGCTCGCGATCGTCGCCTTCGCGCTCTCCCTGCTCGGGACTTTTCTCGTGCGCTCGGGAGTCCTCACCTCCGTCCACGCCTTCGCGACCGATCCAACCCGCGGAATCTTCATACTCGCGCTGCTGGTGATCGTGATCGGCGGCTCGCTCCTCCTGTACGTGTGGCGCGCACCGAAGATAGGGTTGGGGGGCGGCTTCGAGCCGCTCTCGCGTGAATCAATGCTGCTCGCGAACAATGTGATCTTCGTCGCGGCCGCTGGCTCGGTGCTGCTTGGAACGCTGTATCCGCTCGCGCTCGACGCGTCGGGCCTGGGCAAGATCTCGGTCGGGCCGCCGTACTTCGAGACGGTGTTCGTGCCGCTCATGGCGCCGGCGCTCTTCCTCATGGGCGTGGGTCCGCTCGCACGCTGGAAGAAGGCGGGCCTTCCCGATCTCGCCGCGCGCCTTCGCTGGGCTCTCGCGGCGGGCGTCGTCGCGGCGCTCGCGCTGCCCTTCGCGATGGGCCGCTGGGGCGCGCTCGTGGCTCTGGGCCTGTTGCTCGCGGCCTGGGTCGCAGCAAGCGGCGTCGTCCAGCTAGTCGAAAAGATACGCAACGCCGCGAGCGGAGCGAACGCCTGGACGCGGCTGAAGAGCGTGCCGCGCTCGACTTACGGCATGCTGCTCGCGCACTTCGGGGTGGCGGTGTTCGTCGTCGGCGTCACGCTGGTGAAGGGCTACGAGACCGAGAAGGACGTGCGCATGGAGCCGGGCGACACCGTCGAGGCCGGAGGCTACACGTTCCGCTTCGACGGAGTCAGCGACGTGCAGGGACCCAACTACGTCGCGGGGCGCGGCCAGATCGTGGTGACCAAGGACGGCCGCCCGGTCACGACGCTCTATCCCGAAAAACGCCTGTACACGGTTCAGAACATGCCGATGACCGAGGCCGCGATCAATCCCGGCCTGACCCGCGACCTGTACGTGTCGCTCGGCGATTCGGTGAGCGCGACAGGCTGGATCGTCCGCGTGTATCACAAGCCTTTCGTCGACTGGATCTGGGGTGGGTGCCTCATCATGGCGCTCGGGGGCGCGCTCGCCGCGAGCGACCGGCGCTATCGCCTCGCGGCGAAGCGCCCGCAGGAACACTACGCCGCCGCCTCGGCGCGATGACGGAGTGACGCACACCCGATGAATCGCTTCGCCCTGCCACTCGCCATCTTCGCAGCGCTGGTCGCGCTGCTGGGGGTCGGGCTCACGCTCAATCCGCGCGAGGTGCCCTCTCCGCTCATCGGCAAGCCCGCGCCGCACTTCGAATTGCCCGAGCTGCAGGAGACGACGAAGACCTTCACCGAGCGCGACATGCTCGGCAAGGTCTGGATGCTCAACGTCTGGGCCTCCTGGTGCGTGAGCTGCCGCGAAGAGCACCCGGTGCTCCTCGAGCTCGCCGCGAGCGGCGCGGTGCCGATATACGGCCTCAACTACAAGGACAAGCGCGAGGACGGTCTGGCGTGGCTGAAAGACATGGGCAATCCCTACGAGCTCTCGATCTTCGATTTCGACGGGAAGGTCGGGATCGACTACGGCGTCTACGGCGTGCCCGAGACCTACGTGATCGACAAGCTCGGGGTCATCCGCTACAAATGCATCGGCCCGCTCACGCCGCAGATCGTCAAGGAGAAGGTGCTCCCCCTGGTGCAAGAGCTCAGCCGTGCTTAGGCTGCTCGCGCTCCTGGTGCTCGCCTGCGCGGCGGCCGCGGCTCCAGCGAAGGAAGCCGCTCCTGCGGCGCAGGACCCGGTGCTCGAGAAGAGGGTGATGGCGCTCGCCGAGGAGCTGCGCTGCCTCGTATGCCAGAACCAGACCCTCGCCGACTCGAACGCGTCCCTCGCCGAGGACCTGAGAAACCAGATTCGCGAGAGGATGCGCCAGGGCAGCAGCGACAGGGAGGTCGTTGATTTCCTGGTCGCCCGCTACGGTGACTTCGTTCTCTATCGGCCGCCCCTCAAGGCGACGACCGTCCTGCTCTGGTTCGGCCCCCTGCTGCTGCTCGCCGCCGGGTTCGCCGTGCTGCTGCGGCGCCTTCTGCGCCGACGGTCCATGGAAGTGGCCGAGATGAGCGCGGCGGATCGGAAGCGCGCGGCGGAGCTCCTCGCCGGCCCCCAAGGGGAGCGGCGGTGACCATTTTCGTCGTTATCGGGATCGTCCTCGTCGCTGTCGCTCTCCTCTTCATCGTGCCGCCGCTCGCGCGACGCGCGGCGCGCCCGCGCGAGACGCGCGACGCCGTGAACGCCGCCATATACCGCGACCAGCTGCGCGAGCTCGAATCCGACTTGCGCGCCGGAACCCTCGCCCCGGACCAGCACGAAAAAGCGCGCCTCGAGATCGAAGCCCGTCTGATCGCCGACCTTGGCAAGGGCGACGCCCCCGCGGAATCCCCCCGCGGCGCGCGCGGCGCCGCGCTCGCCTTGGGTCTCGCGATTCCGATTTGCGCGCTGGCCGTGTACATCGCGGTCGGCGATCCGCGCGCCGTCGCGCCTCAGCCCGCCGTCGACGGGACGGCGCACGGATTGAGCGCGCAACAGTTCGAAGCGCTCGTCGCGCGGCTGGCGGCGCGCTTGAGGGACAACCCCGAGGACGCGCAGGGCTGGATCATGCTGGGCCGCTCGTACGGCGCTCTCGGCCGATTCCGCGACGCCGCCGAGGCGTATGCCAACGCCGCGGCGCGCATGCCGCGGGACGCGCAGTTGCTCGCGGATTACGCGGACGCGCTCGCCATGGCGCAAGGCCGCAGCCTGCAAGGCGAGCCGGAAAAGATTCTCGCGCGCGCGCTCGTTGCCGATCCCAATAACGTCAAGGCGCTGATGCTCACCGGCGCCGCGGCCTTCGCAAGGAAGGACTACCCCGCCGCGGCCAGGCACTGGGAGCGGGTAGTGGGACTCATCCCGCCGGAGTCGGAGCTGGCCGGGAGGATGCGGTCTGTCGTAGCGCAGGCGCAGTCGCTCGGCGGAGCGGCGCAGTCTGCGAAGTCGCCACAGCGCCCCGGGCGCAGCAACTGGGTAAAGGGCGTGGTGAAGCTCTCTCCGGAGCTGGCATCAAAGGTCGCGCCCGGTGACACGGTGTTCATCTTTGCCCGCGCCGCCGACGGTCCACGCATGCCCCTGGCGGTCCTGCGCAAGCAAGGGCGCGATCTTCCGGCTGCATTTACCCTGGACGATTCGATGGCGATGAGCCCCGCGGCAAAACTCTCCGATCACCCGCGGATCGTGGTCGGCGCGCGCGTCTCGAAGACCGCAAATGCGACGCCCCAGCCCGGTGACCTGCAGGGCTTGAGCGCCCCAGTCACGCTCGGCGCCGACGGCGTCGGCGTGGTGATCGACACGGAGTTGCGCGCGCCGGCCAGGAAGTAGCCCTAACCGAGCCGGGCCGATGTTAAATTACGAACAAATGGCGCGCCGCCTTGCGGAAAACGTAATGCATTTTGCGCGCGTGCTGCGCGCCGCGGGTCTTCCGATCGGAACCGACCGCGTGCTTGACGCGGTGCGGGCGCTCGAGGTCGCGGGAGTCGAGAGGCGCGACGACTTCTACTGGACGCTTGCCAGCGTCTTCCTCGACCGGCGCGAGCAGTTCGAGATCTACGACCAGGCTTTCCATATTTTCTGGCGTGATCCGCAACTGCTCGAGCGCGTCATGGCGATGTTCCTACCGCAGGTCTACGGCCGGCAGTCGCGCGAAGGACCGCGCGCGGCGTCGAGCCGCGTTGCCGAGGCGCTTCGCCCGAAATCGAAAAAGCACAGGGATGAACCCGGTGAACCGCCCCCGGAAGTGCCGCTCGACGCGGCCCTCACGTTCTCTTCGCGCGAGGTGCTCCAGCACGCCGACTTCGAGACCATGACGACCGAGGAGCTCGCGCAGGCGAAGCAGATGCTCGCGAACCTGCGCCTTCCGATTTCCGAGATCCGCACGCGGCGGCTGAAGCCCGAACCGCACGGCGAGCGCGTGGACCTGCGGGCGACGCTGCGCGCAAGCCTCAGGAACGGCGGCAAGATCATTCCGCTCAGGAAACGCTCGCCCGAGCGGCGCCATCCGCCGCTCGTCGTGCTGTGCGACGTATCGGGCTCGATGAACCGGTACTCGAGGATGTTTCTCCATTTCCTGCACGCCATCACGAACGACCGCGACCGGGTGACGAGCTTCGTTTTCGGCACGCGGCTCACCAACATCACCCGGCAGCTGCGCCACCGCGACGTGGATATCGCCATGGGCGGCGTGTCGGAGGCGATCGCCGACTGGTCCGGCGGCACGCGCATCGGCAACTGCCTGCGCGAATTCAACCTGCGCTGGTCGCGCCGGGTGCTGGGGCAAAACGCGGTGGTGCTGATGATCTCCGACGGACTGGACGGCGACGTCGGCGAAGGGCTCGCCGAGCAGATGGAGCGCTTGCACAAATCCTGCAGGAAGCTCATCTGGCTGAACCCGCTCCTGCGTTACGAAGGGTTCGAGGCGCGGCCCGCGGGGGTGCGCGCGATGCTGCCGCACGTGGACGACTTCCTGCCGGTGCACAACCTCGCGAGCCTCGTCGAGCTCGCCCGCGCGATCGAAGGCTCGCACCAGTACCGCCGCGCGGCCTGACTTTCCCGTCCCTGCTTTTTCAAGTCTGTCGCGGGGAGGCCGATCAGCTCTGGGCCTCGACTTCGAAGGCCACAACTTCCGCGGGGTCGGCGCCGTAGGGATGCCCGAAGCTGATCGAGCCATGACCGTGCAGCACGACTTCCTCGCGCTTCAGAACCATTTCCAGCTCGCCGCGAAAGATCACAAAGGTGCCGTTCGAGCTGACATCGATCAGAACGAATTTGTCGCGGCGGCGCTCGATTCGTGCATGTTCCCGAGAGGCCTTGCGATCGGCGATGACGAGGTCGCAAGTTGCGTCCCGGCCGAGCCTCACCAGCTCGCGATCGGGCCCCGCAACGATTTCTCTGCCGTTGTAGCTCAGGCGCAACCGTGCCAGGGACGGCTTCCGCGTGCCGTGCGCACCGCTGGCCATCGCGGTCATGTCCTCGCTTTGCCGCCACAACAGCTCGTACACCGTGACTTCTTCCCGCCTTCCTTTGACAGGGAGCGTATCGAGGACCCGCGTCTGCGCTTCGAGCTGCTTGTTCATCGCTTCCACGCACTCCCCCGCGGTTATGATCTGCCCCGGTTTGGCCAGCTTTACCAACCGCGCCGCGACGTTGACGCAGTCCCCGAACACATCTTCCCCTTCTTCCAGCACGGGCCCGAACTGCAGCCCGATCCGGATCTGGAGGCGGTTTCCCGCGACGGGCTCCTGTAAGTCCACGCGCGATTGCATCTCGGCGGCGGCCTGGGCCGCCGCCGTCGAGCTCGGAAATACGCACATGAGCTCATCGCCGATCGTCTTGACCACCCTCCCCTGACAGGCAAGCGCTGATTCACGCATGATATTCAGGCAGAACCCGATGCACTCCAGCGCCCGGGCGTTCCCGAGCTTCTCGTAGAGTCTAGTGCTGCCGCTGACGTCGGCGAACAGCACGGCAAGAGTGACAGGCGGTTTTTCCATCGCGAAAGCGGGTGCGCCAAGACTAGGCTTTCAGCGTCGGCAGGAGCTTCAGCGCGTTGTCGCGCTCGATGGCGCGCAGGTCCTTCGGCTGAAAGCGGAACGCGGTGAGCCCCTCGATCTCTTCGGCTCCGTCGCGGAACGGAAAGTCGGTGCCGAACAGCACTTGCGAAGGCGTAACGATCTTCATCAACGCCGCGAGCGCTCCCGAATGGTTTCCCTGGGCCGTGTCGTAATGGAACTTCTTCAGCTCGTGCATGAGGCCTTTCGGCATCCGCTCCTTCGCACGCTCCTTCATGTCCACCTCCTGGCGCGTGAAACGGCTCAGCAGGAACGGCATCGTGCCGCCGCTGTGCGAAAAGATCCAGCGGACGTCCGGGTAGCGCGCGGCGGTGCCGCTGAACACGAGGCTTGCGATGGTGCGCGTGGTATCGGTGGCGTACTCGACTACCGCCGGCGGCACGTCGCTCTTGATGTCCCTGCAGCACTCGGGTGAAAGCGGATGGGTGTAGATCACCGTCTTGCGCCGATTGAGCTCTTCCCAGACCGGTGCGAAGGCCGCGTCGCCGAGATATCTGTCCTGGTAGCTCGTCATCAGGCCGATGCCGTGGGCCTTGAGGGTGTCGAGCGCGTATTCGATCTCCTTGAGGCTACCCTCGGTGTCGAGCAAAGGAATGGTCGCGAAACTGCCGAAGCGGCCCGGGTGGTCCCGCGCGAGCTGCGCGCCGAACTCGTTGCTCAGACGCGCCACTCGTCGGGCCTTCTCAACGTCCCCGATCGAAGCGCTCGGCTGGATCAGCGAAAGAAGAGACACGGCGATGCCGCTCCTGTCCATGTCTTCGATCGACAAGGCGGGCGACCACTTGAACGTCGAACCCGCGCGCCGTCCGCCGACCTCCTCGAGATAGCCGGGGTACATGAGGTGGTGGTGAACGTCGATGCGGTATGGCTTGCCGTGCGCGACGACGGGCGCCCTCTTCGGCTCCTGCGCCATCAGCCCGCCGGGAAGCGCGCCGGCAGCACCCAACGCTGCAAGCTTGCTCAGGAAACTGCGCCGCGGGGGGCGGCAGGCGCAAGCCAGGGCCGCGGCCGCGGAGTTTTCGGGGAATTCGTCGAGGTGGGTGATGTTGTTATTTTGCGAAGCGATGGTCATGGACCTCCTCCTGTGGTGTCGACGCAATCGCCGATGAACATACCGCGTGGAGCGACCGCAGAACAGACGAAGTATCCTATCACGCTCACGACGCGAAACGCGGGAGGAACATGAAGCTTGCGAACCCGAGTGATCGCCGCGCCACAAGGAGAAATCATGTTACCCAACTTCCAGGCCATGGCCCGCTACAACCGATGGATGAACGAGCGGATCTACGAACACTGCGCGAAGCTGACCGATGCCGACCGCAAGCGTGACCGCGGCGCGTACTTCCGCTCAATCCACGGCACGCTCAACCACCTGCTTCTCGGCGACCGCCTGTGGCTCGGCCGGTTCCTCGCCCGCGAATTCCGCTTAAAAACCCTCGCCGACGAGCTGTACCCGGATTTCGGCGAGCTGCGCCGCGAGCGCGCAGAGACCGACGCAGAGATCCTCGAGTGGGTGGGAACCCTGGACGAAAAGCGCCTCGCCACGCCCCTGAAGTTCCGCAGCATGGTGCGCAGCAGCGACCATACCTTTCCACTGTGGTTCGCGGTGCAGCAATTCTTCAATCACCAGACGCACCACCGCGGACAGGTCACCACGCTCCTCATGCAGGCGGGCGTCGATCCGGGGGTGACCGATCTGCTTTGGCTGCCGGGAATGGAAATGGCGGCCTAGGAATACTGCACCGCAATACCCGCTTGCGGCCGGAGGCCTGCCTACCCACATATGGCCGCAAGCAGGGCCAAAACCCTCGCGAGCGGGTTTTCACGCCTCCCTGTGAATTAGTTAATAAGCGTAGGCATGACTTTGGCATAGTCTTACGGTGTCCCTGCGGGTCTGTCAGGAAAGGAAGCGCCGGTATGAGAATGAATACCACGCTGGTTATCAATTCGAAGGGCGGGTCGGGAAAGACCACCATCACGACCAACCTTGCAAGTTACTTCGCGTCCAACAACGTCCCCACCACCATCGTGGACTACGATCCCCAGGGATCGAGCCTGCACTGGCTGCGGCTTCGTTCCCGGTCCGGGGCGAGAATTTACTCTGCAAACGCGGCGCCCCAGAAAGGAGGCCGCATACGCAGCGTCGAGATGCATGTGCCGGCACTCACGCAGCAACTTGTCATCGATGCGCCGGCCGGCGCGGCGGGACTGCTCTTGCAAGAAATGCTTTTCAGATCCGATTGCATCATCATCCCGGTGGCGCCGTCGGCGCTCGACATCCATGCCACGGCAAATTTCGTCAGGGACCTGCTCATCGTGGGCAGGATCCGGACGCGCAACATCCGACTGGCGGTGGTGGCGAACCGGGTCCGCAGCTCGATGCCGGTGTATGAGCCGCTCGAGCGGTTTCTCAGCTCGCTCGGCCTACCCTTCCTGACGCGCATCCGAGATTCGGACGCGTACGTCACGGCCGCGGAGACGGGGATTGGAATTTTCGAGATGGACGTCTCGGCCGCGGCTGCCGAGCGCGGGGAATTCATGCCAATCGTCGAATGGGTGGGCGGACAACGCGAGACTTCCGCGGGTGGGAAGGTCATCGAGCTCGCGCGCGCGCGCGCTTGACCGTGCTGCTCTACTTGTAAAAGACGTGCCCGCCGATCCGGGCAACTTGCTGTTTGTCTTTCGCCCAGTCGGGTCTTATATAGGTCGCGTGAAAGAACAAAGCACCGTCTAGCACCGGCGCTTCTCGCCCATAGTAGACGGCTTCGGCCACTTTCCAGGCCTGTTGCCATCCCTCACCCGTGGGTGTCGGCGCCGTATCGAACTCCGTCCACGAAAACGCCCCCACATAGCGCTTGCGGATCGGATCCCAGTTTTTCTGATAAACCACGCCGCAAACCGTATCGGAGTAACGGCCCGAGGCCTTGCGGTTCATCGTGACTTCCGCCACGGCATACTGACCGGCAGGAGGTTCGCCGCGTGCTTCGAAATACACGTTGCGGGCAAGGCAGGCCAGATTTTGCCTGTCGTCTCCGTGCGCGTAGACCGCGTGCAGCACGAAACCGAACATCGCGATGATCAGGCCGATTACAAACGCAAACGCCCATGCCTCTTTGTCCGCCGTGTACCAGAAAAGGCGCACGTCATACCCGCAGCGCGCCGCGAACCAGGCGAGGCGAGAGAAGAGTCCTGTGCAAAAAGTTCTCAGGTGCATTTCCAAGCTTCCAGCGTTTCCATTGGATCAGATAGTTTGAAGAGTCATACTCCTTTGTCAAGGTAACATTCACGAATCCGATTGAAGGATGCGGCCCAGTTCACAGCATGGCCGTGCAATTGGGTCGCAGAGAAACTCCCTCCGCGCACGCCCTGCGCGTCGACCCTTTGACAAGAGGCGAGTCAGAGCGGGATAGCGAGGAGCGTGTCTATGGCGCGGCTGTCGAGGACGACGACTTTTTCCTCGAACTGGGCCAGGCCGCCCTCCCCGCTCACGCGGATGCGGTCCAGGTAGCGACCGCTCGCGAAGAGCACCGACTCTCCGGTGTGCATGACGCGCACCACCTGGAAATTCGAGGTCGCGCGCACGGTGTACTCGTCGAACCGCTCGACGAGCGTCGAAGACACCGTGTGACGATAGCGCTGCGCCTCGTAGATGTTGGCGTGGCGCAGGGCCGCGACGCGGTCGCGCAACATCGCGCGCGAGTCGGCGTAAATGATGGGAAGCGGCAGGTTGCGCTCGCGGTTTTCGGCGGTCGTGACGAGGTAGCGGCCCTTCTCGACGAAGAAACCAGGCCATTGCTCCAGCCGGTCATCGTCGATCGCGTGCACGTAGCGCGCGAGGAGGTTTTCGACGGTCAGTTGCAGTTCGATGTCCATCAATAGACGCCACTCCCGCGGAAGCGGGGGTCCGGATACCGTCGAAAGTCGCCGGATTCCCGCTTCCGCGGGGATGACAAATCACGCACTCAAAAGCCCATGTGCTTGCGGTAGGCCTGCCAAAGGCCGCGCACGGAAGTCTCGTTGACGCGCGACTCGTCCGACGCGACGCCGCGCCCGCCCATCTCGATGAACGAAGCGCGCTCCGATGCGCCCGCGACCCCGCGCTGGACGAAGCCGGTCGCCGCGCCGTCCTCCATCGAGATGTAGCCCGCGGGCCCGACGAGATTGGACTGTTTGAGGCGCATCTCCGCCATTTTCGCGTCATCGCTCGCGTAGCCGAAACAGGTCCACACGAGCTCGCTCCGCACGATTCCCTTCGGCAGTATCACGCGCACGGCGAGGCTGTTCATGATCTGTTGCAGGATGAATCCTGGAAACACGGCGAGGATCTGCAGGGTGATGCCGTCGCCGATTTCATCCACCGATTCGATCACTTCCGGCGCCTCCAGCCGCAGGGCGCCACTCGCCGAGCGCACGCCGGCCTTCTCGTATTCGGTCGCCCGGGCATCGGTCCGCATCATGTTGAAGCTCACGTGGCTGCCGCCATCGCCGCCGACGATGACCCCGCCCTTCTGCTCGAGGCGGTTCAGCCGGAAAGTGGTGAAGAAGAGATGCAGGAGGCTCGCATGGTAGGTGTCCTTGACGTTGTCCATGTAGAGCTTCCAGTTGTTGGGAAAAATCTGGCTGTAGCCGCCCAGCACTTTCACCGGCTCCTTCATCACCCGCCGCACTTTCGCCGCGACTTCCGCGCCCAGATACCGCTCGACGGAAGGCGTCGCCTCGGACAACGTCCCGAACACCAATCCGCAAAACGTTGCGACGCGCAGCTTCCTAGGCGCCTCGCTCTCGGGCTTCGCGTCTTCCGGCATCCCGCCCTTGCCCTGGATGCCGCGGCGGAAGGCGACGCCGATGAGATTGCCCTCTAGATCGTAGGTCCAGTTGTGATAAACGCAGGCGATCTCCTTGGCGCTGCCCCTGGCCTTCAGGCACAGCAGCGCGCCGCGATGCGCGCAGCGGTTCTCGAAGCACCGGAGCACCCCTTTCGCGTCGCGCGTCACCACTACCGGCATCTCGCCGACGAAAGTGGTCTTGAAGTCGCCGGGATCGGGGAGCTCGGCTTCCAGGCCCAGGAAATTCCACGTTGCGCCGCGGAAGATGCGCTCCTGTTCCCGCGCGTAGATGTCCTCGTCCTGGTAGACCCAGTACGGAACGCGGGTGATGCCCTCGGCGGGCCAGACCCGGGACTCAGGAAGTACTGAAGACAATGTTTTCTCCTCGGCTTCATTTCCGCGCGCGCGGTGACCGGTGCCGTGTGTCCGTTCGAACGCGCGCAGCAAGCCTTCCAGCCCGACGGATTTTAGCACCTGTAAAATGGCGCAAAGACCGAAGAGGGCCATGATCAACCGACTTCTGCTCGCGGCGACCGCATTTTCGTTCGGGTTTCCGCTCGCCCTCCCCGCTCGGGCGATCATCTCGGCGATCAGGCGGCTCGCCGGCGCTTCGCCAGCGAGATAGAGACATGGAAGACAAGCTAACGATTTCCGCGCTCCAGCAAATGAAGCGTGACGGACGCAAGATCGTTGGCGTGGTCGCCTGGGACACCGAGATGGCGAGAATCGCGGATCGCGCCGGCGTGGATCTGGTCTCGGTGGGCGATTCCGTCGGCGTGAATCTCTGGGGGCACGCGACGGACACCGAAGTCACCGTGGACGAGATGCTGATCTGCTGCAAGGCCGTGCGCCGCGGCGCGAAACGCGTCCTGGTGAGTTGCGATGTGCCCAACGGTCCGGTGCAAGCGGGCACCCAAGCCGCGGTCGGTGCGGCCGTGCGCCTCGCTAAGGGGGGCGGCGCCGACATGGTGAAGGTCCTGGGCGATCCCGGCATGGTGAAAGCCGTCGTTCGCGCGGGCGTCCCGGTCTTTGCCGAGTTCCATGGCGGAAAGGAGATTTCCGTCGAGAAGCTCGTGGAGGAGGCCAAGCGCCTGGAAGATGCCGGGGCATCGCTGCTCGACTTCCGGCACTCGGGGCCGGTGGCCGGCGCGGCGGCCGTGCGCGCGGTGTCGATCCCGGTTATCGGCGGCCTGGGCGGCGGTCCGTGGCTCGACGGGCGCATACGCATGGCACACGCCGCAATCGGTTACGCGGCTTCGAACCTGGAATCGAAAACGGAAACCTACGCCAACGTCGCCAGAATCACGCTCGACGCCATCACGGCGTACGCGGACGATGTGCGCGCCGGACGCCATTTGAAAGGACAGCGCCCTGCCTAACACAGTAATCGACGGCATCAATACGCGCTACGAGGTCATCGGCGACGGCCCGCCTTTGCTGATGTACGCGCCCGCGGGGTTCGATGCGACCCTGGACAAGTGGAGGACGCAGGGCGTGTACGCCAGGCTCAAGCTCCTCGATCACCTGCCCAGGAAATACACCTGCATCGTCTTCGACCGGCGCGAGAGCGGCCAATCGGGCGGCCGGGTCGAGCGCATCACCTGGGCGCGCTACGTGGCTCAGGGCAAGGGATTGCTCGAGCACCTGAATTTCAAGCGCGCTCATCTCATGGGCGGCTGCATGGGCTGCTGCCCGGTCGTCGCCTCCGGCGTCGCCCATCCCGAAATGGTGATGAGCATGATTCTCTACTGGCCGGTCGGCGGCGCGAAATACCGGATCAGCACGCACAAGCGCTTTGCGGATCATCTCGCGTATGTCGAGCAGCACGGTCTCGCGGGCGTAGTCTCGCTGGTGATGCAGGAAGCAAAGCCCTTCAATGCCGAGCCGAGAGGCGGGCCCTGGGCCTCGGTCATCAAGAGCGATCGCGCGTTCGCCGACGCCTACGCGAAGCTGGACGTCGAAAAGTACAAAAAGCTCGTCGCAGAGATGTGCCGCACGCTCTTCGACCGCGATACCGCGCCGGGCGCCGAGCCCGAGGACATGCTGCGCTCGGAGATTCCGGCGCTCGTCGTTCCCGGACACGATCCCTCGCATGCGACCTCCGCGGCGAGGTATCTCGAAGAATGCCTGCCGCGCTCGGAGTACTGGGATGTCATGCCAGACGGCCAGACGGAGGAAACGGCACCGGCGCGGCTGCTGGAGTTCCTGGACAAGACGGCCGCCGCGGCCCGGTAGCGCGCTTCGTTCCGGATTGCGGAATCACGTTTGCCTCGCGGCAGCTTATTGGAATAGCATCGCGGATTCCAGGCAAGGAGGAGGTTTCATGCACACCCCATACAAAATCCTGATCATGGGCGCTTCTTATGGTTCGCTCCTGGCGACCAAGCTGCTGCTCGCGGGCCATACGGCGAAGTTGATCTGTCTCCCGGCCGAGGCCGACCTGATCAACAAGGAGGGCGCCCGGGTGCGTATGCCGGTCAAGGGCCGGGACGGGCTCGTCGAGATCGATTCGCGCAAGCTGCCGGGCAAACTGTCCGCCGGCGGCCCGGGAGGGGTCAAACCTGCCGACTACGATCTCGTCGCATTGGCGATGCAGGAGCCGCAATACCGTTCGCCGGGCGTGCGCGAGCTGCTCGACGCGGTGGCCAAGGCGAAGGTGCCCTGCATGTCGATCATGAACATGCCGCCGCTGCCTTATCTCGCGCGCATTCCGGGCATCTCCGTCAAGGCATGCAGAAGCTGCTACACGGACCCCACCGTCTGGGACAGCTTCGACCCCAGGCTGATGACGCTCTGCAGCCCGGACCCGCAGGCTTTCCGCCCGCCGGAAGAAAAAGTGAATGTCCTGCAAGTGAGGCTGCCGACCAACTTCAAGGCGGCGCGCTTCGATTCGGACGCTCACACGGCCATCCTTCGCCGGCTGGAATCCGATATCGAAGCGGCCCGGCTCGACACCGGCTCCGGCAAGATCGAACTGCCCGTCAAGCTCAAGGTGCACGACTCGATCTTCGTGCCGCTGGCGAAGTGGGCCATGCTGCTCGCCGGCAACTATCGCTGCGTCCAGAAAGACGGCATGCGCCCCATCAAGGACGCCGTGCATTCCGACATCGAAGCGTCGCGCTCGGTCTACAACTGGGTGGTCAAGCTGTGCGTGTCCTTGGGCGCGAACGAGAAAGACCTGGTGCCGTTCGAAAAATACGCCAACGCGGCACTCTCGCTCCTCACCCCGTCCTCGGCGGCAAGGGCGCTGGCCAACGGTGCGCCCAATATCGAGCGCACCGACCGCCTGGTGCAGACCATCGCGGCGCAGAAGGGTATGCGCAACGAAGCGGTCGATCAGACCGTTGCCCTGGTCGACGGGTGGCTCGAGCGCAACCGGAAGAAGGCCGCCTGATCTTCCAAAGCGGGGTGATCGGCGCGGGCTAGAGCGGCTTGATCTGCACCTTGCGCCACTTGATGGCGCCGCCGGGGGCGTCGTTGGGGCCGCTGCCGTACTGGAGGCCCAGCCGTCCCTGCGCGAACTGGCTGTCCTGAACATCGACGGTCTGGACTCCGTTCAGCACGACGGTGAGTTGCGAGCCCTTGGCCGTGATCTCATAGGTGTTCCATTTGCCGCCGGCTTTCGGCATGGGCGAGACCTTGGCCACGTTGACGATCGCTCCGGTGCCGTAGGACGGTTCGGGGCGCTGGTCGTAGATGTTCACCTCGTAGGCATTGGTGGCGGTGATCTTGCTGGGATCGGTGCAGCGGAGGAAGACGCCGCTGTTCGTGGTGTGATCCGCCCAGAACTCCGCCCTGACCTGAAAGTCCCGGTAGGTGTTCTTCGAGACGAGATAACCACCTTTGCCCTTGTCGGCGACGATGGCACCGTCCTCCGCTCTCCAGTTGGCGTCGCCGATGGGGCTGAAGTTTTCCAGGCCGGTGGAACCGTCGATAAGCACGATCCAACCTGCGTCGGACTGACTCCCCGGCATGTACGAGCAGCCGAAAACGGTCAACCCGATAAGCCCCGCGACGACGACGGACAGGCGTTTCATGGTGATTCTCCCCTTGAATTGGTTACGACTATTCTCGCTACTCCCAGGCGCGGTTGTCGACGGTGTTCTCGTAGGTCGCGCCGGGCACCGTCATGCTCCATTTGACCGTCCAGGTGTAGGTGTCCTCCCAGCGCTCGCGCGTGTAGGGCTGCGGCGCGGCGTGCAGCAGGCGCCAGGTCTGGAACTCGTGGGGCTCGAGCAGCCCGCCGGTCTCGCGGATGAAGTAGTGGATGAAGGGCGTCGGGTCTTTTTCGATGAGCTCGACCGCCCTCGCCTGCGCGCGGAACATCTTCTTGAGCGTCGGGCCGTCGAGATCGTCGCCGGCGGCCTCGCTGCGCGTGGAGTGCGACTCGATCAGGACGCGCAGGCCCCACTTCTGCGCCACGCTGATCCAGGGCTCCATCACGCTCGCCGCCGCGACCTTGCCGTCGCGCACCGCCTCGAGGCGCTTGAGCATCGACCCCGCATGGGTCCTCTTGACGTGCTCGGGCGCCAAGAACCCTTCCATCATCTTCAGCGTGGTGAAGTCCGAGCCGTTGTTCGGCGTCACCGCGATCGGCTGGTCCTTCAGCATCTCGGGCTCGTAGTATTTCGAGTCGCGGGCGACGACGATGGCGAACTTCGACATGGAGGCGCCCAAGGCCACGATCTTCCGGCCGCGCAACCCCTCGGTGTTCGCCTCGACGGCGCGTTTCATGATGCCCCATTCGCACATGCGGTACTGGTCGATGCCGCCTTCGTTGTAGACCGAGTCGAGCGGCCGGTCGAAGACGGAATCGAACTTGACGAAGTGGGAGGTCGTGACCTGGGCCATTCCCGGCGTGGTCACGAACTCGAGGTCCAGGCCCTCGTCCTTGAAGAACCCTTTGTCGCGGGCGACCAGCACGGGCAGGTCGTGGACCGCGTTCATGGTCGCGACTTGCGGTCTCTTCTTGACCTCGGGTTTCCTGGTCATCTCCTGGACAGCCATGTGCTTCCTCCTAGGGTCGGCGGGGCTCCACGCCCCGGTTGATTCGAGCCGATCATCGTCCACTTCATCGGCTCTGCTGTCAACGGCCGAGACAGGATTCTCCTCCCTCGCAGCCACCCCACCGCCGAGTTCGGCATTGGGAAGGCTTTTCCTCCGGGTGGAACGCGGAGTGACCATGCAGTCGAGCGTGCGGTGCATGCTCCAAGAATACGGCACGGCGCCTGTCTAAAACCCCTGCCCGGGCCTCACCAGATCGACGATGAATGCAGCGCCGTACGCAATCGCCAAAGCCAGCACGAATATTACAAGGCCGCGCGTCATGGTCTTCGGCACGCCCATCCCGTCGAGGTAACGCTTGATGGTGAAGCTCGCGACGAAAAACGCGATCGTCGAGAGCACGAGGCTTGTCATTGGGAGTCAGCAGCAGTCGTACTCGAACCCCTCGGGGACAGCGAGCGCGTCCTTGAGCCAGGTGTAGGGAAGGTCGTCGTTGACCACCTCCGCCACCGGCTTGAACAGCTTGAACTGGTAGCGCTGTTCCGCGATCCAGAACGCGACCACGGTTTCCAGTGGCGGGCAACCTGGCAAGGGACAGGCGATCTCGGAGACGAAGATCACCGCCTCTCTCGGGAGCTTGAAGCGCTCGCGCGTCCACTCGGTCACCCGGTCGATGACCTGGAGGCGTTCCGGGCTTTTCTTGAGGGACGCAAACATGGCCTCAGCCTATCAGAAGCCGGCGGCCGGATGCGCGCGGTCCGGAAGGCGCCCGCGATGCGTGAGAAAATGCACCGATGGCACACCCCGATCGTTTCCTGCTGGCCGGCGTCATGGGCTGGCCCGTCATGCATTCGCGCTCGCCGATGCTGCACAACTACTGGTTCAAGAGGCACGGTCTGGCAGGGACCTACGTGCCGCTTGCGATCCGGCCCGAGGGCCTCGCGGGCGCTTTGCGCGCGCTGCACCCGCTGGGGTTCGCCGGCTGCAACCTGACGATCCCGCACAAGCAGGAAGCGATGAAGATCGTCGACGAGGTCGACACGTTGGCGAGAAGCATAGGCGCGATCAGCTGCGTGCTCGTCAGGCCCGACGGGGCGCTCTCAGGCACCAACAACGATTGCTACGGCTTCATCAACAGCATCAGGGAGGAGCAGCCCGGCTGGAAAGCGGACTCGGGGCCGATCGTGGTGATCGGCGCCGGCGGCGGCTCGCGCGCGGTCTGCTATGGCCTCGCGCAGGTAGGCGCGAGGGAGATCCGGCTCGTCAACCGCTCGTTGGCCCGCGCGAAGGGCATAGCCGAGGAGTTCGGCGGCCCGATCAGGGCCCTGCCCTGGGGCGAGCGCCACGACGCTCTGGAAGGCGCGGCGATGGTGGTCAACACCACCAGCTGCGGCATGGTCGGCCAGGGCGCGCTCGACATCAGACTGGACAAGCTGCCGAAGACCGCGCTCGCCGCCGACATCATCTACATTCCGCTTGAGACGCCGTTTCTCGCCGCGGCGCGCAAGCGCGGCAACCGCACCGTCAACGGCCTGGGCATGCTTCTGAACCAGGGCCGGCCGGCGTGGAAGGCGTGGTTCGGCATCGAGCCCGAGGTGACGGCGGAGCTGAGAGCGATGGTCGAGAAGACGATCTGACAGGCATGGTCGACACGCCTGTCAGTTCTTCATCCGCGCCTTGACCGGATCCTTGACGTTCTCGATCTTGTCGATCTCGACGTTCTGCAATTCGCCGCCCACCTTCTCGACGCGGCGGATGTAGACCGTCTGCACGATGTCCCGCGTTTCCGGATCGATCGAGATCGGCCCGCGCGGACTCTCCCATTTCATGCCCTTGGCCGCGTTGATCAGGCTCTCTCCGTCGGCCTTGCCGCCGGTCTTCTTCAGCGATTCGTATACGAGGTGCATGCCGTCGTAGCCGCCGACCGAGAAGAAGTCCGGATTGCGCTTGAACTTCGCCTTGTAGGCCTTCACGAACTCCCGGTTCATTTGCGAGGGGTGCCTGAAATCGTAGTGGAACGCCGTGATGATCCCGATGCCCGCGTCGCCGATGGCGGCGAGCGCGGTCTCGTCGGCGATCTCGCCCTGCCCGGTCACCTTGGTTTTCATCGGATCGACGCCGAGCGCGACGAGCGCCTTGGCGAAGGCCGCCGGTTGGGTGCCGCCCGGCACGAAAACGAAGATCCCCTCCGGATTGACGTCCTTCATGTGCTGGACGAAGACCTGGAAGTCCGGGCTGGCGACGGGCATGCGGACCGAGCCGACGATTTCGCCGCCGGCCTCCTTGTAGGCGCGCTGGAACGCGGCCTCCGCGTCCAGGCCGGGGCCGTAATCCGAGACCATGGTGTAGATTCTCTTGATCCCGTTCCTGGCGGCCCAGGCCCCGAGGGCCTCGCAGTTCTGCGGCACGGTGACCGACACCCGCGCGAGGTACGGCGACTTCGTCGTGATGATCGACGTGGCGGCGTTCATCACCACCATGAATTTCTTCGCTTCCGATGAGATGTCGGCGGCGGCGATCGCGTTCGGGGTGAGCGCGAATCCCGCGAGAATGTCCACCTTGTCGCGGACCACGAGCTCCTGCGCGAGCCGCTTGGCGACGTCCGGGATCGGGCCGCCGACGTCCCTCCGGATGATTTCGACTCTCTTTCCGGCCACCCGGTCGCCGTGCTGCTCCATGTAGAGCTTGATTCCGTTGTCGATCTGCGCGGCCGGGTCGGCGAACTGGCCGGAGTAGGTCAGGATGACCCCGATCTTGACCGTGTCCTGCGCGACCGCGAGCGGCGCGGCGAAGACGGCGGCGAGACCGAAGAGCGCGGCGGATATCGTTCGCATAGGTATTCCTCCTTTGGCCTGTCTCCGCTATTTGTCATTCGCATTGGCGCGGATATATTGCCAGATCTGGTCGATTTCCTCGTTGGTGAGCGCGCCCTTCCAGGGCGGCATCTGGCCCGTGCCGTTGTTCACGGAGTTCTCGAATCGCGCACGATCCTCGGCGCGCAAGCGGCGCAGGTCGAACGTCTGGCCGGAACTGACCAATTTTTCACCGTGACAGGTAAAACAATAGTTGTTGTAGAGGCTCTCACCGGCCTGGATTTTCTTGCTGTCTTGCGCAAATCCCGCCTGCATGGACAGCGGAACGGCACCCATCACGATCAATGCGCCGACGAATGCACGCATGCCGGTTCGCGTCATTTGTCGAACAAGGCGAACGTCCACATCGACGCGCCCGCCGGTACATTCACGAGATTCGGATCTCCGGCGCGCAAGGCGTAGACGCCGCCGATGCCGCTCATCACGGTGACATATTGCTTGCCGTTCCTCTCCCAGGTCACCGGCTGCCCGAGAATGCCGGAGGGTGTCTGGAAACTCCACAGGACCTTGCCGGTATCCGCATCGAGCGCCTGAAATTCGCCGGTCATGACGCCGCTGAAAACAAGATTGCTCGCAGTGACGAGGGTCGATGACCAGTTCGGGCTCTTGTAGGCCGTTTCCCACTTGGATCTTCCGGTCATCGGATCCACTGCCTTCAGATAGCCGCGGACGTTCGGATCGTCGAGGACAGTCGTGCGCTTGACGGTGCCAGGCCCCGACGGGCGGCCAGGAACCAGCGTCGGCGGCTCTCCCGCTTCATAGGTCATGCCGATGTGGATGGTATTGATGTACAGCATGCCGGTCTTCGGACTGAACGACATGTGCTGCCAGTTCGTCACTCCGGATACCGAAGGCCACACGGTGACCTGCTTGCCTTCGAGCGCGCCCCTGAACACATCGGTGACTCTCGGACGCCCGGTTTTCATGTCGATGCCGTCGGCCCAATTGACCTTGCCGTAGGCATTGGCGGCCAGCAGTTTTCCGTCTTTCGCATCGAGCACGTAAAGGAAGCCGTTGCGGTTGGCCTGCATGACCACCTTGCGCGGCTTGCCATCGACACTGATCGTTGCGATCACCGGCGTCTGCACGGCGTCATAGTCAAACGGGTCTTCCGGCGATGTCTGGAAATACCAGGCGCGCTCGCCTGTCTTAGGCCTGATGGCGAAGATCGAATTGGTGAAAAGATTGTCGCCCTTGCGCGCGCGCGGATTCCACGGCGCCGGATTGCCTATGCCCCAGAACACGAGATCGAGCTCCGGGTCGTAGGAGCCCGTGACCCAGGAGCTGCCGCCGCCGGTCAGGGCGGAATCGCCTTGCCAGGTTTCGGAGCCCGGTTCGCCGGCAGCCGGAATCGTGTAGAGACGCCACAAATGCCTGCCGGTCGCCGCATCATAGCCTTCGACGAAACCGCGATGGCTGTACTCGGCGCCGGCGACCCCAACGATGACGACGCCATTGACGACCAGCGGCGCGCCCGTCATCGCATATCCGTTGGCGATCGTCGCGGGCGCGGGCGAGGCCGTGTTCCACAGCTCCTTGCCGGTTTTCGCATCCATCGCGACAAGATGATTGTCGAGGAGGGCACGGATGATCTTGCCTTCGTAGATGGCGGCGCCGCGGTTGACGATGCCGCAGCACACGACGCGCAGGGTCTCCGGCGGATACTCATGATTGGTGCGCCAAAGCTGCTTGCCGGTCATGGCGTCGACGGCCATCGTCGCGTTGTGTGCCGTCGTATAGATCACGCCGTCCCTGATGACGGGGAAAGCCTCTGCGCCGCGATTATCGGTGATCGAATAGGCCCACATCGGGACCAGCCTCTTCACGTTTTCCTTGTTGATCCGTGTGAGAGGACTGTACCTCTGTCCGGCATAGCCCATGCCGTAGACGAGCACGTCGCCGGGCGTTTTTTGATCGTTCCGGAGCTCTTCCGCTGTCTGCGCCAGCGCGCCGCCGGCCAGAATGGCCGTCAACCCGAGCGCGGCGAACAACGGATTTATCTGCTTAGGCTTGATCATGGGTAACCCTCCTGATGTATCGTCGATCATCCGAGCTTCGCCCGGAAATGGTCCCAGGTGCGCTTGAAGAGGCCCGCGTTCCAGAGTTTCTCGCGGCAGAGCGCGATCTCCTCCTCGCTGAAGACATACGGCTTGCCGATTCTCAGCGCCATGTACTGCCGGTAGGCGTTCTCCTCCATGTAGTTCGCGAGCACGAACGCCTCGACGATGTCCTTGCCGACGGCCACCGCGCCGTGGGACTTCATGAGCGCCGCCGGCCGGTCCCCGAGCGTGGCCGCGAGCCGGTCCGCCATCGCGCGATTGCTGATCGCGGTCGGGGAGTCGAGAACCGGCACCGGATAGACGAGCGAGCCCTGCGCGTACACCGGCTGGTAGCTCTCGCCGACCATGGTGAGGAAGGTCGACCACTTCGGATGCGCGTGCACGATCGCCCTGACGTCCGCCCGCGCCCGGTAGATGCCGCAATGCAGGTGGCGCTCGAGCGGCGCGTTGCCCTTGCCCTCGATCTGATTCGCTTCGAGGTCGATGGTGCAGATGTCATCGACGGTGAGCCGGCTCCTCTGGCACGAGCCGATGTTGATGAGAACGCGGTCGTTGTCGAGCCGGATACTGGCGTGGCCGTTGTAGTCGATGATGTCGGACTGCTCCAGCATGCGGATGCAGTCGACGAGCATCTGCTTCAGCTCAGCCTGTGATGCGGCCTCGTCTACTTGCTTCAATGCGGCCTGGGACATGGCGTTCCTCCCTTGCTGATCGTGGTTGCCTACCAGTTTACCTGGCTGCGCCCGAGACCCCGGGCGAGGCGGCCTTGGTCGCGGCCTTGACATCGCCGCAGCGCCGTTCCAGTATACCGCCCTCGCGGGGAAGTGCAGACTCCCCGCCCGGCTCCGAACCGGTCCAAGACGCCTCGCGTCCAAGCTCTGCTTCACTTGACTCCGTTGGGAGCGAGGGAGCATGGACGCGTCCATATCAAGCAGCCAACTTCTTTCGGCGATTCGCGAAAGCCGGTCTCCGCTGGTCATCGACGTGCGACGCAAGCCCGCCTTTCGCGCCGCCACCGGCATGATCGCGGGCGCGCTCTGGCGCGATCCCGAGCGCGTCGCCGACTGGGCGGGCGAGCTGCCGCGTGCCAGCCGAGTGGTCGCATACTGCATGCACGGGCTCGAGGTGAGCCAGGGTGTCGCGAAGGCGCTCGGCGAGCACGGCATCGCCGCGCAATATCTTCAAGGCGGATTCGAGGAAGGCTGGAAGGCCGCAGGCGGCGCGCTCGACCGCAAGGCGGCCGGCGCCAACACGCGCTGGGTGACGCGCGAGCGGCCGAAGATCGACCGCATCGCCTGCCCGTGGCTCATCGCGCGTTTCGTCGATCCGGACGCCGAGTTCCTGTACGTGCCGACGAAGCAGGTGCTGGACGCGGCAAAAGAGCGCGACGCGGTTCCCTACGATATTCCCGATGTCCACTTCTCGCACGACGGCGAGCGCTGCAGCTTCGACGCGTTCCTCAAGCATTTCCGCTTGACCGATCCGGCGCTCGAGCAGCTTGCCCTCATCGTGCGCGGCGCGGACACCGCGCGCCTGGATCTCGCGCCGCAGGCGAGCGGGCTCGCGGCGATCTCGCTCGGCCTCTCGCGCAACTTCCCCGACGACCACGCGATGCTCAAGGCAGGCATGGTGATGTACGACGCGCTCTACGCCTGGTGCAAGACTGGGCAGGACGAGGTGCACACGTGGAATCCCGCCGCTTACCGCTGACAGAGCGACCCGCGAAATGAACGGAACCCTGGCGGAGATCGAGCCGCATGAATGAAGACAAGCACTTGTCGAGCGGCGCTTCCGGGGCGGCGCCGGGGTATTCGATGGGGCAACTGATCCTGTACGGGCTGCGCCTGGGCACTTTCGGCTTCGGCGGCCCGATCGCGCTGGTGGGTTACATGCATCGCGATCTCGTTGAGCAGCGCAAGTGGATTTCCGAGGAGGATTACCGCGAAGGCCTGGCCCTTTCGCAGCTCGCGCCGGGGCCGCTCGCCGCGCAGCTCGCGATCTACCTCGGTTTCGTCCACTACCGCATCCTCGGAGCGACGCTGGTGGGGCTCGCGTTCGTGCTGCCTTCCTTCTTCATGGTGATCGCGATCGGCGCGGCTTACGTCGCTTACGGCGGACTCGCCTGGATGCAGGCCGTCTTCTACGGCGTCGGCGCGGCGGTCATCGGCATCATTGCGATCAGCGCGTACAAGCTCACGACGAAAACGGTCGGCACGGACAGGCTGCTGTGGGCGCTCTATCTCGTCGCCGCGGCGGTCACCGTCGTGACCGAATCGGAGATTGTGTGGCTTTTCCTGATCGCGGGCGTCGTGGCGT
>WNGN01000172.1_pt1 | contig 47949 bp, 37 predicted proteins | sample 5400561 | NCBI WGS metagenome assembly WNGN01 (sample SAMN13153379, study PRJNA577476) | soil metagenome | isolation source: 115 cm soil or saprolite under Garry oak tree replicate 2 | place: USA:California | collected 2016-06-15 | reverse complement strand
GGCTTGTTGCTGCTCTCACGGTTGGAATGCGAGAGGCGCGTCTGGTTCGTCCACAATGTTTGCTTGACCGTCTTTCACCACCACAATGCATCGTTGTGGGGTAGGGACTTCTCTTCCTTGTATGCTGACATCAAAGCCCAGGGTCGTGTCGTCATGAAAAATTTCAGAAACAGAGATACTATCATCCATCCTCATATGAAGATAGTCGACGGCACACTCCTTTACCTTCTGTAGAACTTCATCGTCCATCGCACTTCGTCCTTTCTCAAGATCCTTCTCGGATGCACCCTGTCCTTTGCCGTGTCAAGTCATCGCGTTGAAGATATTGTATGTGATGCATCCCGGAGAAGCAAGAGAGGGCGGCATAAGGTGACGATGTGGGCGGTTGGGGGTACAATAGAGCAGAGATTCTTAGGAGCGAACAACAGTTCTGTTCCTCCGACTCGAAACCATTGAGGAGGTAATCACATATGAACGAACAGCACCGCACACCTGGTCGGTACGGCATAGACGAGATAGAGACAAGCCAGCTCGAAAACTGGCCCAATCCTCATGCAGAGAGAGATTACGTCGTGCACCTTGAGATACCGGAGTTCACCTGCCTCTGCCCCAGATCAGGCTTTCCTGATTTTGCCACGCTCAGCATTGACTATGTGCCAGATCAGCAAATCGTCGAACTGAAGAGTTTGAAGTTCTATATCAACCAGTATCGCCAGCGGCAGATCAGCCACGAGGCAGCTGCCAACACGATCCTCAACGAATTGATCGCCTTGCTCTCCCCACGCTGGATGCGGGTGGTCGCTGACTTTAATGTGCGTGGCAATATCAAAACGATCATCTTCGCCGAGCACACCACACCTGGCTACCATGGACCATGCCCGGAGTACAGGCGTTATCTGCCGGGCGCAGGAATCTAAACAGGCTACTTTTCAGCCGCTGCCTGCCGCAAGAGGAGCGGACTGAAATTCGTCCGGTAGTCGTACGTATCGAGATTTTCTCGTCGCTTAAGAAACCCTACTATCAGGTAGGTAAAGGGAGTGGCCACCACTTCATATACCACCTTGAATATCCACTGCGTGAGAATCGCGGTCAGCAGCAGCGAAGAGGGAATGATGCCCCAAAAAGCGATGCTGATGAAGATCACTGTGTCCAGCCCTTCGCCAATAAGCGTCGAGCCAATAGTACGGGTCCACAACCAGCGTCCATTTGTGGCGATCTTTAGCTTCGCCAGCACAAATGAATTAACAAATTCACCCACCAGGTAGGCCGAAAACGAGGCCAGCAGCAGGCGAGGAGTGAAGCCAAGGATGGTATCATAAGCTGCCTGCTGGTGCCAAATTGGAGCCGCAGGGGCAAGTCCTCCGAGGTAAAAAGCGACTACCGCCAGCAAGTTACACGCAAAACCTAGCCAGATGACTCGCCTGGCTGCTCCATAGCCATAGACCTCGGTCAGCACATCCCCAAAAAGGTAGCTCAGGGGGAAAACGATAATCCCAGCCGGTACCAGGAACCCGAACGGTGAAATAAGTTTTACGGCAATGATATTTGCCGTGATAAGACAGGTGACAAATACCGAGGCAATGGCAACATACCAGAATGACACTTTCAAGCCAGACCTTCCTCCTCTGCGTAATCTCTCGAACGATCAAGAGTAACTTCTAACGTTGCATTGCAGCGCCAGCGGTTGGTATCTTACAGCAACACAATGTAGTCTATTGTACCACAGGGGGTATGTATATAAGAGCATCACCTATTTGAACTTGGCCTGGGAGCAGGCGTCTCATCAAAGGAGTTCCAAGTAGAATCACATAGGCGGTTGGCAAGTTAAAGGTCTGGTACTTGTGCCAAGTGTGATCAGACCAACATGTGGTCCACGGCGTAGCGGGTGGCAGCGCTGCGCGTGGTGACGCCAAGCTTGCTCAAGATCGATTTCACATGGTTACTGGCAGTATATTTGCTAATAACCAGTTGCCCGGCGATTTGGGCATCAGTCAATCCTTGTGCCAGCAGACGCAGCACTTCGACCTCTCGGGCAGTCAGGTCATTGGAATAGGTGAGGGCAGACTTCGCCGGGGGAGTTGATAATGGTGCTGGCGCTGGTATCGTTACCGGTCCCCTGGCGACAAGCACCTGGTCCGGGGTCATGGCACGACCCTCGGCCCAGGCAGTGGCAAAAACCTGCTCTCCAAGTTGGACACGGGCGGCAGCGACTGCCTGCTCGTAGTCGGCGCGATAGACGGGTGGCAAGGGCGCGCCGAGGGAGTCGCGCAGGGCCGCCGCGGCTGCCCACAGCCGCGCTGCCCACGTTGGCTCACCCTGTGCCACGACGCTCGCCAGGCCTTCCAGGCCGGAGAGGGTCTCCCACTTGAACCCTTGCTCCAGGGCCAACTGGAGGCTCTGTTCATAGAACTCGCGTGCAGCCGCGTTGTTCCCCTGAGTCGAGGCCACTCTGCCTAAGAGGGCGAGCGACCAGCAGATGCTTGTCATGTCGCCAATTTCCTTGAAGCTCGTCAGGCTCTCCTGGGTCAGGATGCGTGCCCGGGCAGCATCACCCTGTTGCAGCACGATCTCGCCCAGCAGGGAGAGCAGGGCAGGCTTGTCAAAATTCTCTTCCTGCGCGCAGAGCCCGAGGCCCTCCTCAGCGAAAGCATACGCCTGCGCCAGCTCACCCTGGCAGAAGGATACCTCCGCCAGAGGCCGAAACGCGTAGGGACTATCTCCTAGCCTCCCTTGCTCCCGGTAGACGGCCAGACCTTCCTCCGCCAGGATGCGTGCCCGCTCGTACTGGCCCTGGCGGATGGCCAGATTTGCCCAGTTGCTGAGCATTTGAGGCAGTCTGACGTTCTCTCCCGTCTGCCGGTAGAGCGCCACACACTCCTCGAATAGAGAGTGTGCTGCTGTGAAGTTGCCTTGATCCACCACGATCACCGCCAACACGTGGAGGCTACCGGCGATAGAGCGTGTATCTCCGAGTTCCCAAGACAGTGCCAGGCTCTCCCTGCCCAGCTCCTCGGCACGAGCCAACTCACCAAGATTGAGGAGCAGAACACTCAAATTCTCCAGTGCTTGGGCCCGGACCGGCGTCACATCGGTCGGCGCGAGCGCGAGGGCCCGCTCCAGAAAGGTTCGCCCCTCACTCCAATGACAATGGAACAGCCAGAACGGCCCCAACGCTTGTGCCAGCCGCAAGGCCATCTCTCCCTCTGCTCGCGCGAGCCACCAGTTGAGGGCTGCGCGCAGGTTCTCATACTCCCGCTTGAGCCACTCCAACAACGCGGCTCTCTGAGAGTCAACACGGAGTTTAGCATATGCGTCGTCCGCCTGCTGCAGGTAGCAAGCCGCATACGCCCGCCGTGTGGCCTCCTCCTCTCCCCTAGCGACAAGCTGCTCCAAGCCATACTCGCGGGTCGTCTCGAGCATGACCAGGCGTGGTTCCACTGCCTCTTGCTCACTCTGTTGCAGCAAACTCTTGTCGAGGAGCGAGGCCACAGCGTCCAGCATCGCAACCGCAGGCGTCTGGGTGTCTAGAGCGGCACAGAGCGCCTCGATCGCCTCCAGCGTGCAGCCACCGACAAAGATGGAGAGGCGCCGGAAGAGCCGCTGCTCATCGGCATCTAACAGATTATAGCTCCATGCGATGGTGGTGCGCATGGTCTGCTGCCTCGCTGGTGCGTCGCGTACACCTCCTGTCAACACCGCCAAGGGCTGGCCCAGCCGAGCAAGAAGGGCCTGCGCAGGCAGCAGTTTGATGCGGGCCGCGGCTAGTTCAATCGCCAGGGGTAAGCCATCCAGGTGGGCACAGATCTCGGCGACCGTCGGGGCAGTGGCGTCGCTCACCTGGAAATCAGGCTTGACCGCCTGGGCACGCGCGATGAAGAGCGCCACCGCCTCATACTGCGACAGCGTCGCCAGGTCGGGCAGGTGCGTGAGATCGGGCAGCGAAAGTGGCGGAACGGGAAACTCGTGTTCGCCCTGGACGCGTAGGGTGGCACGACTGGTCACCAGGATGCTCAGGTGTGGGCAACTGGTCAGCAGGTCCGTCAGCTGTGAGGCGGCTGGCAGGAGCTGCTCGAAGTTGTCGAGCACGAGCAGCAGGTGCTTGTCTCTCAGGTAGACTTTGAGCAGGTCCAGCAGGGATCGCGCTCTGCTCTCTTTGACGTCAAACGACTGAGCGATAGTGGGCACGACCAGGTCGGGATCGCTGATGGGAGCGAGTGAAATGAAGGAGACACCGTCAGCGAACTCGTCGAGCAAGGCGGTGGCGACCTGGAGAGCGAGGCGGGTTTTGCCGACACCACCGGTGCCGGTGAGGGTCACCAGGCGCACGTCTGGTCGACGCAGCAGGGTACAGGCTGCCGCCACTTCCTGCTCGCGCCCGATCAGGGGTGTGAGCTGCGCGGGCAGGTTGTGCTTAGATCTGGGTTCAGGCTCGGCTGGCTCCCTCGTGGGCAGTTTGATGATGTTGTCTTGCACGGCTGATTCCTCCCCACATTGCCTGTGTCAATATCTCGTATGATCTGATGTACCGCTAGCAGGGACGCTTTCATGCACTTTTACTCTTCATGATACACTATGCAGCGTTCATCTGCTCAAAGAAAACTACATGGCAGGTGTGATGCATTTTTTACTTCGAGCAGGGACCTGGCAGGGACAAGCCCTGCCACTACGCTCGCCCGTGCCGCACTGCCGCTTGAGCGAGCGTAGTGGCGCCCCTTGCGGGCGCCAGGCTCCCCGCAAAAAAGTGAAACGCACCCCTACATGGCTGGTGCAGCAGGATGGGCAAAAGATGGGGAGGCGATCCACTGCACTCTCGCCCCTACGGAGATGAAGCGCGCCCCAGCTCGTGCATGCGCCGGTGGATCGCCTCCCGCGCCTCCAGGAAAGGCCGCTCCAGATAGGCCTCGTGGTCCTCCTCTCCGTGGTGGTGCGTCACTGTCCCCGCTTGATCCCGTGGGCTCAGCTCGCGCATGTAGCTCAGACTGCCGTCGATCAACGTGAGCATGTACTGCGCCGTCTCCTGGTCGAAGAGCCACCAATCACCCCCGCAGGCCACGTAGACGGGCGAGGTGTGTGCCATCACCCCGCGTCTCCACACATCATGATGCAGGATCGGATTAGTGTAGCCGGGGCCGCTCACACGCGCGGCCAGCCAGGTGTGGCCGTCCACCTTGAGCCTCGTCTTCAACTCCAGCCTGCGCGTGCCTGCGCGATCCTCCGTCGTGGCGACCACGCGCCCCTGCTGCACGACCTCAAGAGTGTGGATTGGGAAGATGGATTCTGCCCATGCCTCCACCTCGACCGTCCCGTCGTTTCCACTCAGGCGAACCGTGTCCCCGATGGCGTGGCCATCTACGCTGAGTGAGATGATAGGCCCTCCGCTCATGAAAGTCCGTCCCGCCGCCAGGTTAGCGCACCATGTCTCGTACGTGAAGTCCTGCTCCGGCGGGATGTAGACATAGGTGCGGTAGAGGCCTACAGGTACATCGCTGGACATCTTGTCGGTGCCGCCGACCAGCGGCAGGCGATACCCGCCGTTCAGATAGCGGTAATACTCCACGTGGTTGTATATGCTGCGAAACCACGGCGTCTTCGCCCCATACCTGATGAATTCCACGGCATCTACCCGTCCCGTCGCGATCATGGCCGCTGGCTCGCCATTTGGGTCAGGCAGGTGCGGCAGAATCACCGTCCCACCCTGGACGTGGCAGCGGTCGGCCCAGTCCGACATCGTCACCTCCAGGGTCCCACCCATCTCGGCCTCACTCGGACCATCGGTGCACCAGGGCATGACAGGTTGCTTCAGGCCGAGCAGGGTCAGGTGCCCGAGCATGTGCTGGCGGTTCTCCTGGGAGGCATAAACGATGGTCCGGCCGTCGCGCGAGACGCTGGGACCGCCAGTGAACTCTTCCATGTTCGTAAACAGGTGGCCCCACTGCGACAGCAGGAGGTTCACCACATTGAGATCCTCGCCCTGGGCTTCGCTGTGGCTTCCCTGTGTAGAGAGAAAGTGCACGTGCGTGTCGCCGCTGAACCAGCGCCGGGCGTTCATGTTGCACCAGCGCTTCAGCCGCAGCGTCAGCTCTTGCTGCCCCGGCGCGATTGTCACCCTCGTGCGTAACGGCTCGTATTCAAAGCCGCGGGCCACGTCGACCAACACTTCGCCACGCGGCAGCCAGCCCTGGCACGTGCCATCGATGTAGGCGTAGCTGATGCTGCCAAGCCGCAGGTCGCCTCCAACGTCGAGATGCCAGGTGCCCATATTCGCATTGACCCGGCTATGGTGACCATGCGGTTGGTAGGGAATGCCGTCCGGGGAGCGGAAGTGTACCCGGCAGGGCACGGGCTGTCCGGTCTCGTCGTCAACCACCGCCGTGCGAACCCAGTTCCGGCCTGTATCCAGCAATTCCAGGCGCACACGTGGCAGCTCCACGACCTTCTTCTTTTCGATCTCCTCCCAGCGCGCCATCCCGAGCACCTCGCTGCCCTGCGTCACCGTGACCGTCGCCGAGGGCAGCGCCGCGATCTCGACCGAGGCGGGGCTGCTCTGCTCATTGAGCTCCTCGCCCCAGCCAGCCAGAGGATCAGCAAGGAACTCCTCGGGCGACTGCTGGGGCAGCGGATAGGGAAACGTGGTCACGCCGCGGTCGACCGCGACCGCGAGATCAAACGGCCGCGCAGAGGCCACAGGGTCAGTGATGGTCATCTTGAGGGGTCGTGCGCCCGAGCGCACAAAGGGATATTCGTCGCAGTGACCCATAGTTATGCCTGCAACGAGGAAACGTGGCCCGGCAGGGATGACGGTGAGCACGGCCAGCGCTTGCTCCGGATGTGGGTTCTGCCAGGCACACAGATAGTAGCCGCGCGCTGCTGCCTGGTTCACCTCCGCCTGGCGCTCTCCGGCCTCGTCAAAGCGTCCTTCGTAGCGCGCCGGCAGGCTGTCACTCTGATCGGGGACGGCGCGGAAGGGGAGTTGTCCCCAGGCGGTCGGGATCTCGGCGATTTCGAAGCGGTCGCGGATGGTCATGCGCTCTTCGTCCCCGTTCCGGTAGGTGAAGACATAGTCAGCGATCGGCTCACCGGCAGGGCCACCGGAGGAGATGCCCGAGGCGAGCAGTCGATGTGCCACGATGACCGACCGCGCGCTCTCATCGATGGGAATGCTCAGGGGAGCGCTCTGCAGCCCATCTCCAAAGGCGACAAAACAGCGTTGCGGGTCGGTGCCGGCCAGGAACGGCAGGCCACGGAACTGCTGCGGCCCAATGGGTGCCGTCCCCTGCTCTCCCAGAAGCGCCAGCCCGGCGTTATGAAATGCATTAAGGTTCAGCGGAGTGTACTCGTCCATCTGTCTCCTCCTAATACAAATAGCCTTTTCCAGGTGGCCCCCGAACTCAAAGCCCTCGTATGCATTCCCCTACAGGTCTGCATAGGAGATGAGTGGTAGGGTGATGAAAAAAGTCGAGCCCTGTCCTTCTGCTGACTCGAACCAGATGCGCCCCCCGTGGCGTTCGATGAGTTCGCGGCAGAGGTAGAGTCCTAAGCCGGTGCCCCCGAGGCCATACGCTCGAGCGTTGTCTGCACGTGCGAAGCGACCGAAGATGAGCGTCTGCTGATGGGCCGGAATGCCGATACCAGCATCGCGGATGCTGATGAATGCGGTCTCGACTCCGACATCTTCGCGCATGCTGATCTCGATGGGCCCACCTTCTGGACTGTATTTGATGGCATTGCCGATGAGGTTGCTGAGCACCTGCTCGATGCGTCGCGGGTCCACCGGGGCAATGAGGTGCTTCACCTCGGTAGAAACAGAGAGGGTATGGCGATCGGTCGTCATCTGGAGGCGCGTCACCACCCGCTGCACGAGGGCAACCAGATCTGTTGGTTCAACAAACAATGTCAACCGTCCAGCTTGTAGACGTGTCACATCGAGCAGGTCCTCGGTGAGTTCGACCAGGCGAGTCGTGGCCTGGTCGATACCCTGTAGCGCTTCGACCTGCCAATCGACGAGTTCGGGGCCTTTGCCACGAGCGGTCTGCACAAGCAGCGTTTGCGCGAAACCTTTGAGGATGGCAAGCGGGGTGCGTAGTTCGTGTGCCGCGACGCCGATGAACTCGTCCTTTAGCTGTTCGGCTTCTTTCAGCGCGGTGACATCCTGGTGGACCACCAGAGCCACTGGTTCCGCAGGGTCGGCTGGGTGGCTTCCCACCTCTGCTGGCATACCGGCCAGGAGGCGCCGGCCTAGCGCCACTGCATTCACCAGCACCGGAAGTACGGTACCATCCGCGTGACGGATGGTCTCCTGATGGTGGCGCACCGTTTCTCCCTCGTGCACGGCGCGCAGGGTGGCGAATGCGGCGGGTCGAAGCGGTTGGCCATCCGTGCCGTACAGACGAATGTGGTAGGCGGCGAGAAAGTCCAGCATCGGTTGACCGGTGTGCCAGGTAGCTCCCCAGACGGCGGTCGCGGCACGATTGGCCAGCACGAGGCGGGCTTCCTCTCCTTGCACAATATAGACGCTGGCGGGCAATTCATCCAGAATCAGTTGCAAGACCGCCAGGCGTGCTTCGGCTGCCTCTCGGGCCGCACGCTCGCGCTCTTCCAGGCGACGGCGCTCGGTGATATCACGAATGGCGCCCAGCACGTGCAGCGTGTCATTGAGCGTGAGCGGGCTCAGGCTGATATCCACTGGGAACTCCGTGCCATCTTTGCGACGACCATACAGCTCCAGCCCCGCTCCCATAGGACGGGTGCGCGGAGAGGCGGCATAACGCTCACGATGGAGAGCGTGGGCAGCATGAAAGCGTTCAGGCAGAAGGACTTCCAGTTCCTTCCCGACGAGTTCGGAGCGCGGGTAGCCAAACAACGCTTCCACCTGGCTATTCACGAGCGCGATACGTCCGGCAGCATCGACCATGACCAGCGCATCGGGCGAGACGTCCAGCAGCGTGAGGAAGGACGCCCAGCTTCCCTCCCCCTGCAGGGGGAGGCGAGGCGCACCTGGAGAATGAAGTGATCGTGTGTCAGGGATCACCTCGCGCCCGTTGTCTGCTCCTCGCGCCTTCTGAGCATCATCCTCGTTCATACGCCGCTCCTTTCGAGCTTGACCACATCCAGATGGCATGTGTGCGTTGTACAACCTGGAGCATGGAGACTGGGAATGCCATCGTGCTCTCTCCCGCTTTTGTGACCTGATTGTGATACCAGCGCCTTGTTCGTGATTTCAATGTGAGTGTTTCTCATTTATAATAAACCACGAGGACTTGGCAGAACAAGAGTAGACACGGCATGCCAACAACACGACAACGAGGAATACGATGGAAGCACAGGATAAGTTTGTGCCTCGCCTTCCCAGCAGAAAGACGCTCTGCACCTTCGCACTGCATGTGGTATTGTCAACTTATCTCTTCGTGGTGTAGTCTCATATCACCCTTCTTTTTCTCGATAGACAAGGCGATCACCATCCTGTTCCTTCGTCCAGTGCTCTGCTCTCATACGCATGATACAATGCTGTGCAGGAATTTCTAGCGAAGGAGCAAGAGATGGAGCACTGGATCTGTATCACGTGTGGGACGCAGTACCCTGCCAGCCTCACGCCTCCACAAGAGTGTCCTATTTGCCTCGACCAGCGCCAGTATGTCCGACATGAAGGACAGGCGTGGACTACCATGGCCGCTCTGCAGCAGGATGGCTTTCACAACACCTTTCGACCACTCGAACCACGTCTCACAGGCATTGGGACCGAACCTTCCTTTGCGATCGCACAACGCGCACTGCTGGTTCAGACAGAGCAAGGCAATGTGCTCTGGGACTGTGTGAGTCTGTTGGATGACGACACCGTCACCGCAGTGCAACACCTGGGTGGGATCGCGGCTATCGCGCTCTCTCATCCCCATTTCTATTCCTCCATGGTTGCATGGGCTGAGCGCTTTGAGGTGCGTATCTATGTGCATGAAACGAACCGCCCATGGGTCATGAGACCGAGTGAGCGCATCACCTTCTGGACTGGCGAAACGTATCCCCTCTGCGATGACCTCACGCTGGTGCGACTGGGAGGGCATTTTCTTGGAAGCACCGTGTTGCATTGGGCGCATGCGGCTGATAGCAAAGGGGTTCTGCTGACAGGAGATACCATCATGGTAGTGCCCGATTGGGAGTGGGTGAGCTTTATGTGGAGTTATCCCAACCTGATCCCGCTTCCGGCAGCGCAAGTGCGTCGCATCGCTGACACCATCGTGCTGTATGATTTTGAACGCCTGTATTCGTCCTGGGATGACCGTCTCATCTTGAAAGATGCCCACAGCGCTGTGCAGAGGTCAGCAGACAGGTATATCCGAGCTTTAGAAGGGCACCTCTCTTAGCGCAGTGAAGCGTTTGTCAGAAGACAACATCTTGCTGGTGATTATGGGTATGGTGTGCCCTATGAGGGGATTGTTGGCGAGAGAGCAATCCCCAGAACATTATTTTACAGGAAGGGCTCACTCCACTTTGGTACGCCTTTCGAGTGTTGCTGCTTCCACCGGTGCTGACCGGTCTGGGAGAGCTCCAGCGCGAGCGTAGTCGCTCACGACAAGGAGATGCCTCAGCTCCACATCGGCGGTCGGGAAGTCATTTGTTGATGTCATTGCTTTTTCCTCTCCAGGAAGTATTTCCTGTTAGACGTGCATGAGTTTGTCGGGGTTCACTATGTTACGAATGGTCTTGATACGTTGTGCTTCCACTTCAATGGTGAGCACAGCAAAAGCTCGATCACCGGTGCGCGTGATGAGCGCCGGTTGACCATTGACTTCTGTCAATTCCACACGAGAGCCTTCTGGTAACGTGCGCCTGAATACGGGTGTGCTTGCCAGAATGAAGCGTGCCACCGCATCACGTCCAGCAACCTGGTGCAGTGCCGCGCCTTTGACTTTGCCGCCGCCATCAGCCCAGAAGGTGACATCTTCGGCCAACAGGTTCATCAAAGCGGTCATCTCACCGGCCTGCACCGCCTGGAGAAATCCGGTGAGCATCTGCCGCTGCGTTTCGGGCGAAGCTTGGAAGCGTGGCCGGTGGGCGGCCAGGTGTTTCTTGGCCCGGCTGAACCACTGGCGACAGGTCACTTCACTCTTGCCCAGAAAGCTGGCAATCTCGGCATAGTCGTACTCGAAGATCTCACGCAGCAGGAAGACGGCTCGCTCCAGAGGTTGGAGCTGCTCTAAGAGCATCAGAAACGCCAGCGAGATCGACTCCTCCCTGTCGACACGCTCTTCCGGGTTGCTCGATTCGAGCGCCGTTGTGGTAATGATCGGCTCCGGTAACCAGGGGCCTGGATACACTTCGCGCTTCCTGCGCGCCAGATGCAGCTGATCCATACACAAGCGGGTGAGAATGGTGGTCAGAAACGCTTTGAGCGAGGTAATGGTTTCGGGCGGTGTGGTCGAATAACGCAGGTAGGTTTCCTGCACCATGTCCTCAGCATCCATCGCGCTTCCCAGCATGCGGTAGGCGATGGCAAACAGGTACGACCGGTAGGTTTCAAAGGATTCCACCATGTTCCTCCTCCTTCGTCGTTATGCCCGGCGTGGCTGCATCTGCTTGTTCTGTTCCCTGGCTTGTTGTCGACGTTGTGCACGCTCATAGCGCCGCTTCCCTACCCACACGTAGATGCCCGGCCGCTGTGTCGCGGCTGCCAGATAGCGCACAAACCCCTCACGAATGAGGTATCCCAACCGCCCGGTGAAGTAGGGCGGAACGGGTTTGTCATTTCGACGCAGCATCTGTGGAAGAGAGCGCCATGGGACCACCTGATTCGTGGCAAACTGATGTAAGCGCGGGCGCTCGGTGAAGGTATCGGATTCGTTCACCAGTGCTATCTGGACATGTTGTCTGGCAACTTTGCCAGCCAGGCGCAGGGTAAACAACAAGCCTGCATACCCCGCGCCGATCACAAGAATGCGTATTGGCGGTGGTGTCTCCTGTACTGTCCTTCGATAGTCAGAAACAAGAGCGTTTGATCTAAACATACGTCTACTCCAAACAGTGATAGAAACTTTTTCTTGATCATCACTCATTTGATCATCACAAAGGAAGAGGGTCGCGGGATCACTTTTGTGACAAACAAGCTGGCATGTCACAAATGCACCCCCTCGACCCTCTCTCTGATTACAAGCTACCGTACGTTCGCTTCAAGTGTACGTTCCAACTTCTCACAAGGAAAAGATCACTTAGTGATTGAGCTGCCTGATCGTGCGTGAGCCTGGAATAGACACAGTATGCAGAAGCTCTTCTCGAAGAAGAGCTTCTCAAGGAGAATTACAATGATCTGGAACATTGATCCCGCCCATTCACACGTGTCGTTTTCTATCCGGGTTATGGGGGTCAGCACAATGAAAGGACGCTTCAACACGCTTCGTGGTCATCTCCATATTGATGAGCAACATCCTACCAGCTCCTGGGTCGAGGCTGAAGTCAATGCAGCCAGTATCGATACTCATAATAAGCTGCGTGATGCCCATCTGCGTTCTAACGCCTTCTTTGAAGTGAAGAAGTATCCCACAATGGTCTTCCTAAGTACGCAGGTCGAACAGGTCAGTGGCCAGGACTACAAGGTGTCGGGGAACTTGACCCTGCATGGGGTGACAAAACCAGTCACCTTCGATGTCACCTCTCGTGGTCAGCGCACGATCATGGGTATGCCGACTTCGCTGACCGCGAAAGCGAAGGTCAACCGCCACGATTTTGGTCTGGGCCAGGGCATGGCGGTACAGTTCGCGGCCAGTGAGATGGCCACTATCGAGATTGATCTGGAGGCGGTTCAGATGTCAGCGCAAGCTCGAGAGGCAGTGGCGATAGCGGAATAGTAAGGAGCACGATCATGGCGACGAACATCCCAACGAACACTCCATTACAGCAACAGATTGATGAATTTATTGCTGAAGGAGCAAGCTGGTTACCCGCCGGCCTGCTGCAGGAATTGCTGAGTCCCATCGGGCAACTCATCAACTCCGGTGCTGCCGAGCAGGCTCTCAAGGAAGGGGCACAGGTTCCGGATTTCATCCTGCCCGACGCACGCGGCACCGCGGTGACGCTCTCACATCTGCTCGCGCACGGACCGGTCGTCATGGCCTTCTATCGTGGCCAGTGGTGTCCGTACTGCCATCTGGCGTTGCGCGCCTATCAACAGGCCTTGCCGCACATGCAGGCAAGGGGTGCCTCCCTGGTGGCGATTTCCCCGCAGATGCCGGACCACAGCAGAGCTTTGGCCGAAAAGCTGGAACTGACCTTTGCGCTCTTGAGCGATAGGGGTAACCAGGTGGCGCGCCAGTTTGGACTCGTCTTCACCATTGATGAGGCGGTGCGCGGCGCGCACAAACAGGTATGCGCGGACCTGCCCAGGTTCAACGGCACTGAGTCGTGGGAACTGCCGATGGCCGGGACCTTTCTAGTCGACCAGTTGGGGATCGTGCGTTTGGCCTTTGTCCATCCTGATTTCACGCGCCGACTTGACCCATCCATTATCATCGCACGGCTCAACAGACTCTATGATGAAAGGGAAGAGTCCACCGCATGATCCTCTCCCACCATCCACGAATTACGCAACGAGGTTGTAAAGGGTAGCGGCAGAGTGAAGAAATGAGCCTTCTTAAAGAGGAAACAGAACGGGTGCGAGCGGGAGCGGCATCCGGGGTGGGTGCCCTCTCCTCGATCGCCTTTGTGCTCTTCGCGCTGATCTTTGGAGTAGTGAGCCAACACGTCGGCATTTTTCACGCCGGGTGGATGGTGGTTGGGGTGACGCTGCTTGCCAGCGTGCTGCTGGTCAAAGTGGCTGTGGGCAACGACTTCAAAGGATCGGCAGCAGCAGATGAGCCATCGAGCAGCGGTGCGGCTTGAGCACGCGCGCGAGGATCCGATCCTGATTGTGAGAGCAGCTTCCCCTATAGACATTTATGTAACGTCTGAGTTGCTCTTCTGGCTGGATCTGCTCTTTCAATGCTGGTAAGCGCGCTTAGAGATCGACCAGGATCTCGGTGAGGGTGCTTCCCTGGGCGGTCACCTGTTTCGCGCCGCCAACCGAGGCCCATAACACGGGCGCAAGTCGAACGTTTGCCATCATTGATACTCATTGCAGGCTACCGGCGGCAACTGCTCCACAAGAGCTGCCCGTCCAGGAGTAGTTGCAGACTTTTCTGAATGTCGTTCACCTGCCAGTAGCCGACCGACCCTGTCATACCCTTGCGGTGGCCATGGGGATCTAACCCGATTTCCTGGTCTCCAATCCTAAAGCCGACATATTCGGACTACATGACCGGGAGTACCCTGCTGGTGGATGGCGGCTATCTGCTTTCCTAGTCCAGCCGCCGAGAGCTTCTACAGTTGTAGATAGCTGTTGGGATCGCTTCAGCGAATGTCTCGGCATACCAATTCGCGCCCTGTGATAAAATCAAGGAGGTGAGCGTGCAAAAGAGGAAGCGCAAAGGAACGTATAGCAAGAGTCACGCGGGCGGTAGCCCATCTGTCAGTTGAAGAAGTGAAGCGTCGGCTGAAACTGGACCCACGACCGTCCTACCCCGCAGCGAGCTGCATCCGATCATCACCGCGTTTCTCGACGCCCCGAGGCCTTAGAAGAAGTGACGCCAGCACATGCGCATCAAGGATTATCAGAAAGAGTAGGAGTAGACATGACAACACAGAATCATCCGAGAACGCCTGTCGAGAGTGGCTATGTTCCCCTGAACGGTCTCAAGATGTACTACGAGATCCACGGCAGCGGTCGGCCGCTGGTGCTGCTGCACGGCAATCTCTCGGCCATCGGCACTTCGTTCGGCAAGGTGCTGCCGAAGCTTGCTTCGACGCGGCGGATTATCGCCGTCGAGCAGCAGGGACATGGGCACACCGCCGACATTGATCGCCCGTTCAGTATCGAGCAATGGGCGCAGGACACCATCGCGCTCCTGCGTCATCTGGGGATCGAGCAGGCCGATTTCTTCGGCTATAGCTCGGGGGGCGCTGTTGCCCTGGAGCTCGCTCTCCGCTCTCCCGCCCTGGTGCGCAAACTCGTCTGGGCAGGGGGGACCAGCTATAGACGAGACGGCCTCTACCCCGAACTCCTGGCGGCAGGCGAGGTCATGAAACCTGAAGACCTGGATGGCTCCCCGTTCCAGCAGGAATACGCCAGCATCGCGCCGCACCCGGAGCATTGGCACCGGCTGGTCGCGAAGATAACGGATCTCGACCGCACTACCCAGGGCTGGTCGCGTGAGGCAATTGCCTCGGTCAAAGCACCCACCCTGCTCATCATCGGGGACTCCGATATCGTGCGCCCGGAGCACGTGGTAGAGATGTTTCGCCTGCTCGGCGGCGGCGGCGTAGGCGATCTCGTCGGTCTGCCGCGTTCCCAGCTTGCCGTGCTCCCCGGCACGACGCATGTGACCCTCGCGGACCGCGCCGGGTGGCTGGCCTCGATGATCACCGAATTTCTCGACGCACCCATGCCAGAGACAAAGTGATGTGAGTGCGGTAGGTGAAGGCTGAAAAACGAGGGGTCTGCGGGACGTGTCCTGGCATTGCCCGACGAGTTAGGTACGATTGTTACCTGATTAATGCGACAGGGAGAAGCTGGACTGCCAGAGCTAGCAGCTCATTGTGAGCAGGATGAAGCCACCGCACGTACCCTGGCAGCCGACCTGGTCGTGCAAGGCTTCGTGCAGGAGAGGCTCAATGCAGGCAAGCAGAAACAGCGAGTAGAGCCTTGCCACTTTCTGTCAAATTTCACCTGGCGTAATCACCAATACCCACTCCTGCCTGTAGAGCCTGTTTATGTTCAAAGTACTCGCTCATGGTGAAATTGTACACCTTCGAGTCGTTTTCTTCCTGGTTGTTGGTCACATAATGGCACGCGGTGATATACGGCTCGATCACATGGATCTTATCAAGGGGCGTCAATACCAGCAGTTGCAGGTCAAGCTGCTTGAAGAGTTCCATTGCATAGCGTGCGTTCATCTCATCCGACCTGACGAACGCCTCGTCGATCACGACAAAGCGGAAAGCCTGTTTTCGCTCCTCTTGCTGGTCAAGGCCGTATTGGTAGGCGATGGCCGAGGCGAGGATGGTATAGGCGAGCTTCGTCTTCTGCCCACCGGACTTGCCGGAAGAGTCATTGTAGTAATTCTTGGTTGTATCGTCTTCGCGATAGCGTTCCTCGGCGGAAAAATCGAGCCAGTTTCGCACATCTGTCACCTTCGCCGTCCAGCGTTCTTCTTGCTCGAAGCGCCGGATCAACGCCTGGATGCGCTGGAAACTGGCCTCGTTTGCTTCGGCTGTGCGTGGCTGCATCACGTCTGGCAGGCAGGCGCGCAGCTGCGTCTTGAAGTCGCGCACCTCGCCATCGCGGGTCTGGTCAAAGCAAAGTTGGATGTAGGTCGATGGTGTGTAATCGATCAGGCGCAGCGCATCGTTGAGGCTGCCGATGCTCTTTTTAATGTCCTCGCATTGCCGTTCTAATGCCGCCTTGAACACGCTGATGTTGGTGATCACTTTCTCATCCAGCAATTCTTTGAAGCGCCTGCGGTAGCGCGGCAAATCCTCGCGGCGGATCTGCTCGTGGTGATGTCGGTATGCAGCAATGGCCTCTATTGATGCATCGAGTTCATGGGCAATAGTGGGGCTGATTTGCTTGAAATCGTTCATCACGCCAATGATTTTGCTCATCAATGGCGTGACTTGCCCCCGCAAAGAGGTGGCACGAGCGCGATAGAACTGAGCCATTTTTTCTCGTACATCATCAGCGTTCTCAATTGTCAGCGTGGTGTTTTTGTGGTCTTTCTCGATCTGCGCTCCATAGGTCGAAATGTCAGTATGTGAGGCGGCTTGCAACGTCACGTGACAGGCAGAGCGCTGCTGTTGGTACCTGGTAATGGCGTTATCCAGAGTGGTGATGGTTGCAGTTAGGTTGTCTCGCTCCCGCTGGCGTTCGCGGTGCTGTTGTGTGACCTCGTCCAGCTGGCGGCGCAGTTCAGCCAGGTGATCGGCGCTGGCTTCAAGTGCGCGTTTCTGGTCCAGCAAGTCGCTGCGGCGCTGCTCGTCGGTTCGCCAATCAATCGCCGCGAACGTGGTAAACTCAAGCAGCCGTTGCAGCGCTTGCTCACGTTTTTGCTCGTGTTTCTGTGCCTGTTCGATCTGCTCAATGCTGGCTTTAACCGCTTCTAGCGCCTTCTGTTGCGGGGCAAGTTCCGCCGTGATGGCTTCAATTTTCTCGGCATTGCTCCACCCAAGTACATACTGCTTGCGATCGCCAAGGGAAGAGCGATCATCTTTCTCATGGCGGGCCGCGCTGTGCTTGATCTGGCCATTGATGGTGAGTGCGCGGCGTGCCAGCTGGAATTCTTCCAACGTTTCACAGCATGCATAGTCATAGGAATCCATGAGTTCAGCGGTGAGCCACTTGGTGAACTCGGTATCAGGTTTGACTTCAAGCTTGAAGAAGAGCATGTTGCGCTCAATCATCGTATGATTGGGCGGCGTGCGAGGCCCGCGCATCCGGTGAAAAATGAGCCGCCCGCGCAGGTTTGTCTGATCCACATAGCGGCTAATCCCCTGGTAGTGCTGTTCGGGTATGAGCAACTGCCGCCCAAAGCCGTGTAGCAATCGCTCGATGGCTGGTTCCCATTGCCGTACGCGTTCGCGAACGCGCAGCAGTTCGCCGATGAAGGGCAGTTCCTCCTCTGGAATCTCGAGCGCCTGCGAAAGCCTCGAGCGCAACCGGATGTCTTCGCCGGGAATCTGGCTCTTGCGCTGTTGCAGCGAGGCCAGTTCCTCCGCGAGTCCGCGAAGCGTTGCTGTGAGCGACGTTTCCTGCTGTTTTTGTTCGTCGCGCTGCCCGGTGAGCGTGGCACTCCGTTGCGCGGCTTGTGCCAGCAGCACGGTTGCCTGCCGCGCGTTCGCCAGGAACGTTGTTTCATCGTCATACTCTGGGAGGTTGATCGCTCGTGCGAGCGTATTATACTGCTCCGCCTGTTTCTTCTGTGTTGCTTGCTGCTGGACCAGCGCCTGGATATCCTGCTCAATCCGGTGTATGCGCTGGCCGACCTGGTCGTTCTGAATGGCAACGCTCAAGTCAATGTGTTGCTGCATCAGCCGATCGAGACGCTGGTTGAGCGCATCGCTCTGTCCTTGCGCGGCGGCGCGTTGCTGGTGAGCATCATCGATGGCCTTCTCAAGCAGTGTTTTCTTACAGCCAGCGACGTACACGGGCACGATTTGGACACACCGCTCCGCCTCGGCGATACGCGCTTGCAGCGTCTCATATTCCCCTATCTCGTTCATGAGCGGCTCAAGCACGGAAAGTTGCCGCTCCGCAAGCTCAATAGCGGCATGAGAACGAGTCAGGTTCTCAAAGTTTTCTCGCACCTGTGCAACGCGTTCCTGGGCATCGGTCTTTTCCAGCATATGTTCGCGCACGAAGGCATTCAATCCGCCGATGTCTTTAATCGAGACAACCTGGTTGAACAGGTCGAGGGCTTTCTCGGAACGCAGGCCCATCAGGTGGCAAAAGCGTCGGTTGTACTTCGCGAATTCGTCAAACACTTCAGCCCCCCTGGCTCGCAACTGCTTACGCAGATCCGTCATCTCGCCGCGTACAGAGAAATGCTCCTCGATGTTTAGGGGTGCGAGCGCAATAACGAAGAACTTGCGTAACTCGCCCCGCTGCCACCAGAAAACCTGGGCCAGCGTCACGTAGTGTTCCAGACTTGCGTTCGCGAAAACGGCTAATAGGACGGAATAGGAATCTTGCCCGCGCAGGTACTGCACGTTCGCCGAACTGCTCTCGCGGTCTTTCTGCTTGCTCCATGCTCCGCGCACGTACATCCCTTCGTTGCGCTCGCGGTGCTTTTCGGTGCCCGATGCCTGATTATACGTTCGCCGGGCATACGGGACGAGCAGAGTCAGCAGGGCATCCGCCACCGTGGACTTGCCGGAGCCATTCGCACCGGTCAGCAGGGCCGTTCCACTGGATGGAGCGATGTGCCAGATACGCTGGTTGAACGTTCCCCAGTTATACAACTCAAGCTGCTGCAAGCGAAACCCACCTGATGTACTGTCATCGCCCTTCTCCCATTTATGATTCTGATTCAGGCTCAGCAGTTCCATAATGTGCCAGTTTCTCCTTGATCTCGCCTAGTTTTTCTGCATCGATTCTCGCTTTCAAGATGTGCCGTACTTCAAAGTAAGCCGGTTTTTCCGTGCCTGGCATTCGCCTGAGAAAGCCCAGGTCTATGAGGCGTTCGATAGCCGCGTCCATTCTGCGTTGGAGAGCGCGTTCGTCTGTGCGCGCAGGCAAGAAGGGCACGAGCAGCTCGCGCACCTGGTCCTCAGTGATCGTGCATTTCCCAGCATCGAGATGGGTGGACTCGAACTGGCCGAGCCACTCGCGCAGGAGGACGCAGAGCAGCGTTGCGTAATAGGTGAGACGGTCGCGCCTTGTCAGCCTGGGCAGCACTACCGATTGACCCTCGACGTCTTCGAGGGCTGGCTGATGCAGATAGGCGTAGCCATCCTCTTCATGGACGCGCACTTCGAGCCCGATGCGTGCGAAATACTCCTGAACTGGCGTGAGATAGGAGAGCAGCAAGTTCCAGGAAGCTGTCTCGTCGCTGAACAGTGGATTCTGAAGCAATTTCAGTACAGCAGGGGCATACGGCATAACGGCGCTATTCGTCATAGTTCCTCCTTTGATAGAGTACGCGAGGGATGGTCAAGGTCTTGGTTTCCTGGCCGAACGTCGTAGCGACGGGAAACTCAATTGTTTCAGTCTGTTGCGCGTCAATGCTATAGTCTGAATCGTCTGCTGCCAGCGTGCAGTATGCCAGCACTTCGGCTAGCCCCTTCTCAGGCGGGTAATGAGCCAGCACTTCGGCTAGCGTTACCTGAGAGCGAACGTTCAGCAGCGCCTCAATACGCCGGTAGAGGATGGCTTTATCGATATGGAATTGTGTGTGGAGAGATATGAGATCGGCTATAGCTGGTTCCTCGTCGTCGGTGTCCATTGGCTGTGCGCTCACGGAGAATGTATCGCCGGGTTCCCACAATCCGTGTTCGATCACCAGGTGTACCTGCGGCGGCCCTTCAAGCTCGATGAAAGCTGACTCATCTGGCGGATCGCTCGCCACGCGAAATGCCTGGTGCTTGATGTCCGATACGATAGCGCGCACGCGCCCGTGTTCGGCGATGCTCTGCTCGTCGAGCACCCGGCGCAATTGCTGAGCCAGTTCAGCATTCGATTCCACAACCTTCTCTCCTGCCTCCAGCAGGTGCGCAGGCAGGTGCCGGAGTATCTCGCCCTCATGGATGACGGGCTGCAAATCGGTCTGCTGTTGCACGGCCTCGAGCAGCATGTACAGTTCATCCTGCTGTGAGGGAGTCATCAGGAAATCCCAGAAGGTGTAGAAGCTGCGCCCTTGATCCGAAGATTTCAGCTCGGCATCGGCGTCGAGAACATACGCCACCATCGCCCCTTTCTGCGCGTTCGATTGCAACTGAGCCTGCTGCAATGCTCTCGCAATTCCCCGGAAGCGTTCCTCCACGAGACGAAAATCTCGTAATAACTGCCGCGCTCCATTGCAGGCTTCAAAAAACCGCTCTTTCAACCGGGTTGTGGGATAGAGATCATCGACAACGCCCGTCTCACGAATCATATCAATTTGCCGCTGGAGGGCGTCGCGCTGTTGTTCAAGTTGTGCAAGCCGCGTGGTAGGGTCCCCTGTGCTCTTCTGCACAATATCGCGCAAAAGTTGCACGATACACAGGAAGCGCGACTCTGCGCCGACAAACGGTTGCCCGTGCAGCTCTTCGAGCCAGCCAATGGCGCGTTCCGCATCTGCCGTCAGCTCGACGAGCGGTATATCGCTGTTGGCGGGAGTGGTAATGCGGATAAAGCGGTGATACTCGTCAGCCCACTCCGTCAGATAGGAGTCAGCCGGGCGCGGATAGCTGCCTGGTGCTCGTTCATTCAGCGCCTCAAGCGTGTCTGCGAGATGCTCTGCCAGTTCTGGCAACGGAATAGCAATGCGCTGCTCGCGCTTGAACTGATGGTACAGGAAGCTGATAATCAGCGCCGTGTGATCGGCCTTAAGAAGCCTGACACTCGGCGCGTGCTGCAAGTCATAGGCAAGCTGGTCATACTCCATAACTGTCTGTGGGAAGACGTTTCCCGCTCTCTGGTTCCATCTTTTCAAGAAGCTGTAGGCTTATTATAAGGTTCTTGCCGCATAGTGGAAATCCGCTGAGACTCCCTACGGCTAAAGCCGAGGGTTTTTTGCTCGCGGTCCGACTCTCCTTAGCCTCCGAGAAAGCCTCGTCGGAGGAAAGCAAGACTTGCGGGCTGACGCACTCTGGGGCACAGGACATGTACGCTTCGGAAGAGACCGCTTCCTCCGATCAGCGTTGCTCCTCTCCGTCACGACCCACGCCCGGCTCCAGACGCCTCCCCGTACGACATATGCAGAGTAGCACAAATGTTCGCATTTGTCAACAATGAGGTATCCGTTTTAGTTTTTCTTTGCAAGCCTTCTAAAAATTGTGAACAATTGTTTTACAAAGCGTTGCATTGTATATTAAATATTCTCGTGAGGTCAAGTCTGAACAGTTTCCTTCCTTGAGCATAGTTGACCGAGCATTTTCCATATGGTATCATCACCCCATACAGGATACAGGTTATTATCTTTGGCGCATGCTTCTCCGCGCCGAAAGTATCGGAAAGGAGGTGTAGGGATGCCCAGAAGCGCACGCCGCGCAACATCGATACCCAGCATGAAGGTATGGAGTTGCATCGAGGATGCCCAGGAAACGTAGACGCTGAGATGTCTTTTCGCGTCATACTGTTCTCGATCACTGAAAAACGCATCCTCCTTTCAACCTCCATAAGCCACGTCGAAGCCCTGATGGTCTGGCCTTCTACTTAACTTCCTCTCGTGCTGGTGCTCCCTGTCGCGCGCATCCTCACCCATTGACTCCGCTCGTTTGTTTTCGATGCGGGGTGAGATGTTTGTGTCATTTGCGATCTGCGATTGTTTGAACACTACCTTGAGGAGCATCCCTTTGCTTTCACCCGATTCGACCACGAAAGAACCGCCGGCGCAGCCCGCGGCGATTGATCTTCCCGTGGAAAAAGCTGGCTATGCATCCAGCGCGGCTGCGCCTGCGCGTTCGCGCGGCAAGAAGTTCTTATCGTACTACAAACCATACCTCGGCTTGTTTTTCGCGGACATGGCCTGCGCGCTTATCGTATCGACGACTACACTGCTCCTTCCGTTGTGTGCGCGCTACATCACCAAAAACATCTTAGAGGGCAATATGCCTCAAGATCTCAACCAGATCTATCTGATGGGCGCGCTCATGCTGGCGTTGGTTGGTATCCAATTACTGTGTACCATGTTCATCGACTTCCAGGGGCATATGATGGGCGCCAGGATGGAAAGCGACATGCGCAGTGAATTATTCGAGCAGTATCAAAAGCTCTCGTTTCGCTTTTATGATGAACAACGCACCGGTCAATTGATGACCCGGCTTACCAATGATACATTCGCAATGAGCGAGTTATATCATCATGGTCCTGAGGATATCGTTGTTACCAGTTTGACGGTCACTGGCGCCTTCATTATCTTGCTGAAGGTCAATGTTGCGCTTACCTTGCTCGTCTTTCTCTTTGTGCCAATTATGGCTGTGCACGCGCTGTATTTCAATAAAAAGATGAATAGGGCGTTACGCAGCAGCAAGGATAGAATCGGTGATATCAATGCGCAAGTTGAAGATACGCTTGCTGGTATCAGAGTGGTAAAATCATTTACCAACGAAGAGGTTGAAAAAAGCAAGTTCGCCTACGCAAACAATCGTTTTCTCTCCAGCCGCAGAGATGGCTATAAAAGTGAGATGTACTTTTCCAGCGGATTACTTGCCTTCACCCAGCTTATTACCATCGCTGTGATCATCTTTGGCGGCGTCGCTATTGTTCATGCATCCCTGGATGTAGCTGATTTGCTCACCTATTTATTATGTGTCGGTATCCTCATCGATCCAATTCAGAAATTAGTCAATTTTGGCAGGCTCTATCAGGAAGGAATTACCGGATTTCACCGGTTCATGGATATGATGGAGGTGGCGCCCGATCTACAAGACGCAGCAGATGCGATTGATCTGACACAGGTTCGGGGTAATGTGGAGTTTAAAGATGTCAGCTTCAAGTATAAAGAAGATCATAATTATGTCGTGAAGAACCTATCGCTGGAGATACCAGCCGGCGAATACGTTGCCTTAGTCGGGTCTTCCGGTGTTGGCAAAACAACGCTCTGCTCGTTAATTCCGCGTTTCTACGAAGTAAATGCGGGAAAAATACTGCTGGATGGGCAGGATATCCGAGCTGTTACCTTGCGCTCATTGCGAAGGAATATCGGTATTGTCCAGCAAGATGTCTATTTGTTTGCCGGGACCGTCGCGGACAATATCGGCTATGGGAAACTTGACGCCAGTAGGCAAGAAATCATTGACGCGGCCAAACAGGCGCACGCGCATGATTTTATCATGGCGTTACCGGATGGCTATGACACGGATATCGGTCAACGCGGCGTAAGACTCTCAGGCGGGCAAAAGCAGCGGTTGAGTATCGCGCGCGTCTTCCTCAAAAATCCCCCTGTTATCATTTTTGATGAAGCGACGAGCGCGCTGGATAATGAAAGTGAAAAGGCTGTGCAGGATTCATTGGAAAAGTTAGCCGACAACCGCACAACGCTTGTCATCGCCCATCGTTTGTCAACCATCCGCAATGCCCAAAGAATAGTGGTGTTATCTGACACCGGGATCGGTGAACAGGGCTCGCATGCGGAGTTAATCGCATTGAATGGCGTCTATTCGAACTTGTACAACATGCAAGCAAAAATATGAGACCGGATTCATCGGGATGGTCGGGCAAGCCATCCTTCCTGACTCATATACTAATTGGTCTGGGAGTCGGGAGCTTACAACAAGCGCTCTTCTTTACTCAGCATCTCGGCGAGGAAAGCGCTGGCCCAGTGGTATAATAAGCGCTATGAGTGCACAGCCGCCACCAAAGTCGTTTGCCAGTCTGCTCTGGGATATTATCCGCCTGGGAGTGCGCGCCCTCTGGGAGAATCGTGCCAATCCGGCGCGGACTCTGTTAGAGCGCCAGCAGGCGCTGGCCGTGCTGGGCCTTCCACCGAATGCGACCCGCCAGCAGATCAAACGCCGCTATCGTTCGCTGGCCAAACGCTACCATCCAGACCGTGGCGGTGATCAGCAGCAAATGCGCCGCATCATTGCTGCCTATGAGTTACTCATGAGGGATCAACCGAAAACACAAAGTGAGTAATTCCTCACAGCCGTACAACGCTCTTTTTTCTACATGGCGCTATTGTCTAATCTAGTCGCGCGCCGCAACTATTGCAAAAGCGCTTGCCGGGTCGGCGGCGCGCTCCGCACTGATCGCAGAACATGGCTTCCGGGTCTCCCGGCGGTGTCGAAGCCGTATTTACTGGGGACTGAACCGGCGGAGGTGGCGCAGGTGTAGGAGCTGCTTGCTGGACCGGCATAGGTGGGGGCGCTGCCGGTTGCGCTGTACCTTGAACTGCTGGCGACCCCTGGGTTGGTACCTGTCCCTGGGCTGGACCTTGAGCCGATTGAATAGTCCCCTGAATTGTTTTGGCCGCCTTGATAGCCATACCGCCAATTGCTCCAGCAATCTTGAGCCCCTTTGCGATATCTTCCATGTTCTGTTGCATACGGTGCGTGGGAGGAAGCAGAGTTGAATCTGAAACTTTACTAAAAAAATCTGCACCCATTTGCAAGCCTTCACCATTCCAGGCAAGTTGTCCTTGTTCCTGAGTACCATCATCGAAGCGCAGTGAGATAACATTTTCTTGTAATGTATAGCTGCCTTCTTGTCGTGTCTCTGGCGCTGCATTAGTGACTTGCTGCCCACTCAGGAGCGACTGCGCCGCGTTAGAGACACGACTGCGGTCTTGCGCAATAAGCACAAAACGTCCATCTGCTTGTAGAGTGAGACGGTCAATGCGAGATGTGAAGTAGTCCAACCCGATACCAGAACGATGGACGCACTCATATTGACCTGTGATAGGCTTCATCATATTGGGTTCCTCCCGGGGCCCAGTGAGATTAATCTTCTGCTCTGCCGTATTATAACATCTACAATCACTGACCGGAGACTGGGCAAAGTCCTTCAGGAGGCATTGTCACTCTCAGGGGTGATAGCGCTTTCAGTTGGTACAAATTGGGAAAGTCGCCGGGCGCGATCCAACACCTTCTCGCCTTCGGCCACCTTCCCCTTCTTCAGCAAATGACGACCCAGCAGGTCAAGCGCTTTAATCTTCGCGGCCACCCGGTCGGTCTTCTCTAATTCGTTGATGGCCTGCTGAAATGCTTCTTCTGCTGCCTTCCCATCGCATTCTGGGTCCTCGGCGCTTTGTGCTTCAAGGATTTTACCCAGCATCATTGACGCCTCTGCTCGCCTTAATATGTAGCTCTCCTTGCCCGCTTCCTGAGCCTGCTCTACATAATTACGAGCGGCCTCATAGTTACCGGCTTCGAATTCAACGCCAGCCAGGTAGCACGCTGCCGCGGAAACCACGTTGGCTCGCTCTTGCTTGCGGCGTCTACCTGCTGGAGTGGCTTCCACTCCCTCGTCAAGCTTTGGCCTCCATGCATCGAGTACTCCACGTAGAGATGTGCGCGCCTCCTCCAAATTCCCCGCTGCTTGCTCAATCAGCCCCACCTCGCAGGTAAGGGCAGCAGCATTGAGCATGTCACCAATCGATTGGTAGAGTGTCCTTGCGCTCTCTGCATGCGAGAGCGCAGCTTCTACCTCTGGTCCCTGCACGTAGGTGCTGCCAGTGTCATCGGCTAGCTTACGCGCCTGCTCAAATAATACAAGCGCCAGGCCCCAATGCGCTTCCGCAATATAACGCAGCGAAGTGCTGGCGTCCATCATCTCCAGAGCAATCTGATAGTATCTCGCAGCTTCGTCAAGCTGTCCCAGCTCTCTACTGGCCGCGGCCAGGTGCAGCGCGAGCAGCATCGCTTCCTGCGCCTGTTCGGATGGCACAACCGGTGGCTTCTCAGCCATAGCGTAAAGAAAATTGTACTGGGCCTGCCGGAACTCCCGTAAATTGAAATAGCATTGACCACGTAACGCCGCCAGGCGCCATCGCAAGTGCCCAGGAATCTGGACTACATCAACCTCTTCCAGGGATTTCAGCGCCTCGCGCGGCCGGTTGCTCATGAGCAGTTGCTGCGCCTGGAGTCTCCGCTCATCATTCACCTTATATCTCGATGCTTCAACCTCAGACTCGCGATGCTGTTGGGCTAAAGCTGTTAAATCTTCAATCGGCAACTGGAGCCGCTCGGCCAGATAATGCAAGCTTTCCTGTGATGGATCCACGCGATTCCGTTCAATCTGCGAAATCAAGCTCGTACTATAGCGCTCACCTGCAACTTCTGCCAGCGAAAGCCGCATCTCCTGCCGCGCTGCCCTGATCCGGCCACCTAATGTATCTGGCGAAACCCGCTTCGATGGACGTGGCATGTACCAATCCATACCTTCCTATTAAAAGTTAGTTCTTGAGATTATTGCTGGTTTAAGGATATCATATAGCCAATTTTTCCGCTATATGATATAGGATTAATCACCTATTCTTAAGGGTGAGATGAGTCTGGGCACCACATTCCGCACTTTATATCTTACTTATGCTAATCGTTTGCAACAACAAAAACGGATAAAATAGTACGCATGTCTCAGTAATTCACTCTCTGATCTAATACGAAATCCATGCACAAGGGTTGCAATAGATACTAAAATCATAAATGCACCGGGGTAGATTATTTTTATATTAGAACTTTTGGCCCAATTCTCTCTTGACATTCGGGCCTGAAGGCTTTATGATGAACTTACTAGCAAGATTTTCGAAAGGAACCGGCGTAGATGTCTCGTTTCCCCAAGGTTTCCCCTGTAACACAAGACGAGCCAGCCTCTATCAACGGCCAACTCTCCCTTTTTACACATGCTCATGAGGGGGAAGCGCTGGAAACGATTGCGGCCAGGACAGAGGAGAAAGCAGTGCCACGCACCAAAAAGAACACTGCCTATTCAGCCGCGGATATTCAGGTGCTCGAAGGCATCGCGGCTATCCGGCACCGGCCGGGCATGTATATTGGCTCAACCTCCACCTCCGGTCTACTTCACCTGCTGTGGGAGGCGCTCGATAATGCCGTCGATGAGGCGGTAGCGGGCTTCGGCAAGCAAATCTGGATCAGCATTGACCGCGATGGCTGGGTCACTGTACGCGACGAAGCGCGCGGCATGCCCTTTGATCCTATGCTTTACCAGGGAGATTACTTGCCTGCCGCCACTGTCATTTTTACTGTGCCGCATTCTGGTGGCAAATTTTCCGAGGGCGTCTATAAGACTGCTGGTGGGCTGCACGGCGTTGGTGCGACCGTTATCAATGCCCTCTCTGAAAAACTGGAAGTAACCATCTGGAAGTCCGGGCAGTGCTTTACACAGAACTTCATCCGCGGCACTGCCATGCCCCGGCGGATCACATCCTGCGACCCGAAACTGCATGGCACGCAGCTGCGCTGGTTATATGATCGCTCGATCTTCGATCCCGACGCCTACTATTCGTTGGAGTCTGTCCAGAGTCGTCTGAAAGCCGCCGCATACCTTAACTGTGGCGTCTCCTTGCACCTGGATGCCTGGGACGATAACATTGGCGAACAGGTCAATCGCACCTTCTACTCGCGTGATGGCCTACCTGATTATGTGCGTGAACTGGCAGTAAGCACCGGTGCTCCTCTTTTTAAACAGGTCATCAGTATGACAAAGGAAAAAGACGGTGTACAGGTAGAGGTAGCCCTCCAGCCAACCACAGGCTACAAAATCACGATGTATAGCTTTGCCAATGCTGTGCGTACCCGTGATGGCGGAGTGCATGAAACAGGCTTCAAAGCGGCCCTTACCAAAGTCGTCAATGACTATGCTCTCAAGTGGGGCATCATTAAAAGCCGCGAGAAGGAGGGCTTCAAGCCGGAAGTCATACAACAGGGGCTGAATGTTGTTATCTCGGTCAAGTTGACCAATCCCCAGTTTCAAGGACAGACCAAGGACCGGCTCAATAATGCTCCTGTTGAAGGTATTGTGCGCTCCATCGTCGATGAGAGCTTGAAAGAATGGTTCGATGGCTCCGGCGGTGCAGGCAAGGAATGGCTCAAAAAAATCCTCCAGATGCAGAAAGCCCGCAACGAAGCCCAGCTCGTGGAGGAACTGGCGCGCGCAGGCACCAAAAAGAATGGTGAGTTGATCGACACTTCGCTCTCTAGAAAGTTTCTACGCTGCAACACCAATGACCCCGCTCGCTCGGAAATCTTCATCGTAGAGGGCGATTCGGCCGGCGGTAGTGCTGGTCCTGGGCGCTTCTCGGAGTTTCAAGCCGTGCTCAAGCTCAAGGGTAAGCCGCTCAATGTCGCCAAGGCTGACTTAAATCGCCTCGTCGAGAACGAAGAGATCAGAACAATTATAAACGTACTTGGCACCGGGACTCGCGATTTCTTTGATATCGGTCGCCTCAAGTTCAATCGCGTGATCATCGCCACCGATGCCGATGTGGATGGACTGCACATCCAGTGCCTATTGCTTACCCTTTTCCACCAGGAGTTTTGTGAACTGATCGAGAAGGGCCACGTCTACATTGCCTGCCCGCCGCTCTACTCGGTCAAGTTCAAGGGTAAAGTTACCTGGCTGCTGGACGACGAGGCACGGCAGCAGTTCATCAAGGCGCATTCAGACGCTGAAGGGCTGGAGTTCAAGCGTTTCAAAGGCCTGGGTGAGATGAATCCGAAGGAACTGCGTGAAACTGTCTTTGATCCTGCCCGCCGCACGCTCAAGCGCGTGACCATAGAGGATGGAGTGCTGGCAGCGCGACTGGTTGCGGAACTGATGGAAGATAAGAATGCAGAGGCTCGCCGCTCTTTCCTGGCTGAACATGCCCGCAAGATTAAAGAACTAGACATATAATAGGATTTCACGAAATACTCCGGACATCTGTAGGGCCCGATTTATCGCAGCCACCGCCGATTTATCGGCCCCGGGAGCCCTACCACATACCCGGATTAAATTATTAAAACTCATTATCGGCCTTCGGTGGGTGTTTCGAAATCCAGTTTAAAAAGGTAAAGTACATAATATGGCTCGTACGATAGACAACACCAGTGGGGCAGGCATTATCCGCGAAGAGGATTTCTCCCTCGTCATGGCGCAGGCCTTTGCCACCTATGGCCTCTCTGTCGTCACCGACCGCGCGCTTCCGGATGCTCGTGATGGCCTCAAACCCGTGCAGCGTCGTATTCTCGCGGGCATGCGCCAGGCCCGCTACCTCTCTAACCGGCCAACTGTCAAAAGCGCCGAAGTGGTTGGTCTGATCCTTGGCAACTACCACCCGCACGGCGACGCCTCGGTGTACGATGCTGCCGTGCGTATGGCGCAGCCATTTAGCATGCGCTATCCATTGATCGAAGGACAGGGCAACATGGGCAGCGAGGACGGCGATGCTCCCGCCGCCTACCGCTACACGGAAATGCGCCTTTCTCCGTTGGCTGAAGCCCTGATGGCCGACATGGAATGCGATACCGTGCCACTGCACCCAACCTACAAGCAGGACCCTAAAGTGGTCGAGCCCGATTACATGCCAGGCCGTATTCCTCCAGTTGTCAATCCTTCCAGCGGTATCGCTGTCGGCCTGTCCACCAATATCCCACCACATAACCTGACCGAAGTGCTGCGCGCCTGTATTGCCCTGCTTGACCGCCCCAACATGACTATAGAACAACTGATGACCTACATCCAGGGACCGGATTTCTCCCAGGGCGGGCGCATCATGGGCATCGATGGTATAAAGGACTACCTGGAAACTGGCAAGGGTCGTATTATTGTACGTGCAGAGGTACGCCTGGAAGAAACGCCGCGCAGTCGCTCCCTGGTGGTAACGCAGATCCCGCCCATTGGCCGGGACAAGATTAAGGCCTCTATCGTCAAGGCCATCAACTCGCGTAAACTCGAAGGCCTGATGCCCGATCTGCGCGATGAAAGCGATACCGAGAAGGGCCTGCGCATCGTGCTAGAACTGCGCAAAGATGCCAGCGCGGCCCAGGCGCTCTCGCAGCTTTTCAATGAAACTGATTTGCAAGTAGCTCTGTCGTTTCAGATGGTCTTCCTCTTTGGTGAACCCATGCAGGCAGCCCGCCAGCCCAAACAGGCAGGCATGCTGGAACTGCTCAACTACTGGAATGCTCACCAGGTCGATGTCCTGACGCGCCGCGCCCAGTTCGATCTGCGCAAGGCGCGTGAACGCCTGCACATCGTTGAGGGTCTGATCGTTGGCGCTGCCAATGCCGATCGCGTCGTCAAGATCTTCCAACAGGCGGAAGACCGTGCCGAGGCCCGCAAGAAAATAGAAACAATCTACAAGCTGACACCTATCCAGTCGGATGTCATCGCCTCCATGACCCTGGCGCAGGTGACGCGCCTGGATGCGGGCAAGTATGCCAGGGAGAAAGAAGAACTGCAAGCTCGCATCGATGAGCTAGAAGCATTGCTCTCTGACCACAAAGCGCTTGTCACACTTTTGAAGAAGGAGATGCTGCAACTCATCAAGCAGTTTGGCGACGGGCGCCGCACCATCATTGAGGTCGAAGGCCAGGCCCACACTCCTGTTGAGGAAGTTGCTTCCCTGCACGAGGCTGAGCCATTGGTAATCGCCTATACTCGCGCTGGAACCCTCAAATCTTTACCGGCTGACACCTATACTCCTAAAGGCAAAAATGGCGATGCCCTCTACATGCCGGTGCGTGGCGATGAAAACCTGCGCCAGATCGTAGCCGCCACCTCGCAAGATTTTATATTGTGTGTATGCTCGACAGGTCGCGTCTTCCAGGTTGCCGCGCACCGTATTCCCGCGGGTACCCGTTCCTCAAAGGGTGAGCAAGTACGCAAACTGTTGGAACTGGCTCCGGGCGAAGAGATAGTCGCGCTGCTCCCGGTCGGATCATACGACGAAGATCGCTACCTTGTTACCTTTACCAGGTTGGGCAAGGTCAAGAAATCACCCCTTAGCGAATACAAGGCAGCGGACATTGATGGCATGCAGGATATGAAACTGGCCGAAGGTGATAGTGTTGCTGCTGCCCTGCTATCACGTGGCCGAGGTGAATACCTCGTAACCACCGGCAGCGCGCAAACCCTACGTTTCAGTGACGAAGGGTTGCGAGCGCAGGGACGCGTAGGACAGGGTGTAGCGGCAATAACTCTCGCGTCTGGAGCGCAGGTAGTCAGCGCCTCTTACCTGGATGGTGATCTACTGGCTGGCGCTGCCGCTCCTTTGAGCCTCTTCGTTATCACCGGAAACGGCCTCGCTAAAAAAGTGCCACTTGACCAGTACCCCCAGAAGGGCCGCGCCACCTCCGGCGTCATAACCACCGAACTAAGCGGCGATGACCACGTGCTCCTCTCGCTCATTGTAGGAGAGCAAGATCATCTCCTCCTTACCTGGCGTGACGCGGGCGGCGAGCAAGCAAAGGCAGTAAAAGTGGTCGAATTGAAAGCACTGCCACGCGCCAGGCGTGGTATGCCACTGCTCGATGGACATGTCCTGGAAGTGATGAAGCTATAGATGTGGCATTTTCTGTGTAAAATAATTGTTGAGTTTGGTGCTGGCTGAAAGCCAGCACCAAACTCAACAATTATACCCCTGCGAGCGCCGCAGGCGCGAGCAAAGATCTCGAGAGGTGGCTTTCGAAAAACCCTGGCCCAGATGCAAGGTTGACTTGAACTTTCGTTTAATAAAATGTATTGTTAAAGGTAGATACACCGACCTTCTCAAATTTATGTATGATCAAGGAGGCCCGTATGTTAGTCCTGGCCGCTTTTTCCGCTCATCTCGTTGTCATCACCGTCACTACCGCACTTATCGTGTACCTGGTGGTCGCGGCTATCGTCGGCTTAATCGCAGAGTTTATTGTCGGCTGGCGGCTCCCGTTCGGCATCATAGGAGCCGTCATTGCCGCGCTGGTAGGCGTCTGGCTGCTCACTCACGTCGTTAACCTCACTATTGCTGGCGATCCCAACATCTATGGCGTACCAATCATTAAAGCCCTCATCGGCGCTATTGTGCTGGTGGCAATATGGCATCTCCTGACCTACCGCGCCTGGCGTCGCCGTAGTCGCTACTACCGTCGTCGCTACTAAGCGTATCGACAACGACCCCACACGTACACATGAGGGCTTGTGGTTCGCTGCAAGTCCGTCGTTGCCTAGCCTTAGCATCCAATGGCGCAGGCAGCCAGGTGCGGATGCTACGTTGGAACGGTCACGCACAGCTGAGCGTTACTGCCCGAATGTAATTTTGCTGCACCAAGGTGAGTCGATCATACGTCAGTGCGGGATTATTCGGGTTCACGACGCTCTGGTGGGGAAACCACCAGGCTACAATAAAAACCTCATCTTTGCCCCTTATTTTATCCGAAACAGCGCAAAAATACCAGCGGTTTTTGTTGCGAGATATGGAACAAGAAAAACGTTCGTTTTCGTTCACACCAACGTGTCTGTGAAAGCACCATGCTCTGCATTGAGGAAGGGGAGCGTGATGATAAAGTGGCTTCCCCGACCAGGTGTACTCTCCACGCTGATCGTCCCACTATGTTGCTCAATGATGCCCCTGGCAATGGAGAGGCCAAGTCCCATTCCTGGCTGAGAGCGAGTGTTTTTGGCCCGATAAAAACGCTCGAAGAGCCTGGGCAAGTCGGCTTGATCGATGCCTATTCCGGTGTCTGCAATAGTGATCGTCAGGTGTTGCTCGCTCATTTCTCCTCGTATCGTCACCTTGCCACCATCGGGCGTATATTTACAGGCGTTTTCCAGGACAATCAACAACACCTGCTTGAGATAGTCAGCATTGCCAGAGACGACGGCATCCTCAAGGGCTTCTAATCCCTGACATTCCATGCGTATCGTGCGGTTGGCAGGACACCCTTGACGGTATGCCTCTCCTATGATATCGACGATGAGTAAGGGTTCGCGGGCAAAGGGCACACTGGCGTCGGTGCGGGCAAGCATGAGCAATCGTATGACCAGGCGGGCCATGCGTTCGGCCTCCGCATGGATATTTTCCAGCGCATTGGCTTGAAATTCTGGGTCGCCTCCCCGCTCTTTCTTCATCAGGTCAAGCGAGGAGAGCATGATCGTCAACGGGGTACGCAGTTCGTGTGAGACATCCGCCAGGAAACGGCGTTGGAGGTCATTGACGTTCTGTACGTCCCGATACGCACCTTCGAGCGAATGCAGCATCCCATTGATGGTCTGTGCCAAACTGTTGATCTCGTCAGGTCGCTCCCTGGCCAGTACGCGCAGTGCATGGTCGCTGGTTCTGGCAATGTCGGAGGCAGAGACCGCGAGATGTTCTAGCGGGCGTAGCATCCTACGCACCAGGAGCCAGACCAGCAGAGCGATCACCAGGAGTGTGACTCCGCCGCCAATGAACAAAAACGCGAAAACGAGATTGAGTGTCTCAGAGTCGGTGACAGTATGTGCGCCCAGGACATACCCTTGTATCTGTCCTCTCGTGACGACGGCATGACCATACATGAAAAATGAGGTGGTATGAAACACGAGAACGTCAACACGATTTGCTGCAATTGCTGGTCGCAGTTGAGTGAGCGGCAAGACCAGCCTCCCCATGTTGCTTGAACTCGCAATGGGCACGCCCTGCTGATTCTGATATTGGAGGTAGTTCTCAGGGGTTCCGAAGGCATCCAGCTCACGACGAACCGAAGAGAGGTTGACGTCTGGTTCCTGAGCGAGAGCTGTAGACAAGGACAGGACCGTCTGTTGCAAGCGCACTTCATTCTGACGTTGTAGAAGTGCATTCGCGACCACAAGCGTTGTGAGGACGAATGTGAGCATTCCGACGACTAAGATCGTGACGATCCAGAGTGTCAAGCGGGTACGGATAAGGCTGAAGCGGAGCAAGCGGGATTTTCCATACGTCTGTCTAGCCATAGACGTCATCCTCTCAGTACGTAGCCAACACCACGGATCGTCTGAATCACGCGTGTGTCGCCGTGTGCTTCCAACTTCTGGCGCAAATGTCCCATATGGACCTCCAGCACGTTCGTTTCCAGGTCGGCATTGTATCCCCACACCTGTTCCAGGAGTCGGTCGCGGGTGAGGACCTGCCGTGGATGACGCATCAACATGAGCAACAAGCCGTACTCATGCATGGTGAGTTCCATCGCATGCCCATTGCGATGGACTTCGTGGGTGGCCTGATTGAGTTCTAGATCGCCGTAAGAGAGCAGTTCTTGACTTCCTGTGTGACGGCGTAGCACTGCTCGTATCCGCGCCACCAACTCATCGAAGGAAAAGGGCTTAGGAACGTAATCATCCGCGCCTAAGCCCAGTGCATTGACCTTATCAGCAACATCGTCACGCGCCGTCAGCATAATTATGGCAAGGTCGTCAAGCAGGCGCAGACGGCGACAGACCTCAAAGCCATCAACACCCGGCATTGTAATATCCAGCAGCACCAGGTGCGGTTGATATGTTTTTGCCGCGATCAGGCCAGCCTCCCCATCAGGGGCCGTGTAGACTTCAAAACCTTCATACGCGAGTCCTCGCTTGAGCAAGGAGATAATTTTCGGGTCATCATCGACCAGTAAGACACGAGTCGCCATACACCATTCCCTCTCACACAGATATGCCTGCATATCCTCAGAGTCATGCTCTTCTAGAGAAAATCATACCATACGCATCCCTGCATTTCCTCTTCTGTCACTGCTCATTTCCGCCTCGAACACAGGTCCTTTATCAAATCTTTATCCAGTCTTCACCTGAACTTCAGGAAGAGCACGTATGCTATGAACAGCACGATAACCCGATGAGCCAGTCGTGTAGCTCTCAGGGAAAGAAACCGACACCATTGCATTCTTCTGAGCTCTTCGGGAGTTCTCCCAAGCGCGTTCAGGTGTGGAAGGTAGGGCGAGCTAGTAGTATGGTTCTGTCTGCCGACTGGCTGAATATCGCTCTCTTTCTCTGTCGCTGCATTGCATGGATGAGAGAAGGACGCAGACCACAAAAGGAGGACATGAATGAAGGAAAGGGGAGATGTATGTATCCACACAAGCAACCCGACATAGCACAATCGGAAGTGCTTTCGTCTGACAAGAACACCAGTCAATCGAAGCGCCCTCTCCATGAGAGGGAAACCCTGGAATTCATGCAACGCGCGCTCGGTGGAGGAACCATCATCGGTATCACCATCGTCACGATTGTGCTCTGGTTCCTGTTTCGACCAACAGGTCAACCCACGAGTAGGTATCTGGGCGAGATGCTGGGTACAACCGCCATTCTGCTCTTTTCGTGTTCGCTCGTCCTAGCAACGAAAGCTCCCTTTTTAGAGCGCTTCTTTGGCGGCCTCGATCGTATGTATCTGTGGCATCGCTGGAGTGCGATAGCAGGAGTGGTGCTGCTCTTCCCTCATTATGTCCTGGTCACATCCGTGACGAATACGATCAGTAACACCCTGGGCAACGCGCTTGGGTTCATCGCTCTGTTCGGACTGGTGCTCCTGCTCTTATGGGCACTTGTTCCAAGATTACCTGTCGTTGGTCGCCACATTCGCACGAACTACCAGCGGTGGTTCACGCTCCACCGATTGACAGGCCTGTTCGTCATCGCTGGGCTGATTCACGGTTTCCTGGTGGACCCCGTACTACAACACGCGACGGTCCTGCTCGTGTGGTATATCGCGGTGGCAGTGATTGGCACGGCTGCCTATCTGTACCGGGAACTGCTCCATCCCTTCTTCAGGCGTCTGTGGCAACACAACTACACCGTTGAAGCGGTCAACCAGCTGAACCAGAAAACAGTAGAGGTCATCCTCACTCCTGTCGCTCAACCCGTGCCGTTTGTGGCAGGGCAATTTGTCTTTGTACGCTTCGGGGGAGGACATGGGTGGGAGCGACATCCCTTTACGATCAGTAGCGCTCCACAGGAATCGCTCCTTCACCTCGCGATCAAGGGACTGGGGGATGAGACGCAACGGCTGATCGACACCCTGCAACCAGGTGTTCCAGCGCGTGTGGGCATAGCCTTCGGGATGTTCGACTACCGAAGCGGTGGTCACCAGCAAGTGTGGATCGCGGGTGGCATCGGGATCACGCCATTTCGGAGTTGGATACGTGCGTTTCCCACAGAGCAGCCGCTGGAGTTCGACATCGACCTCTACTACACGGTACAGAACGAAGACGAGGCCCTGTTTCTCGACGAAATCAGCACGGCAGCCGCACACTCTCCAACGTTCCGGCCTCACATCACCTCCTCGAAGCGTGAAGGGTCGCTCACGATGGAGCAAATCGCGGCGAGTTGTCGTGGGTCACTTTCAGAGAGAGAGGTCTATATGTGCGGCCCAGCCAGGATGATACAACATTTCCAGCAAGCATTCCAAACGCGTGGTGTGCCATCCTCTCGCATCCACTACGAATACTTCAACTTTCGCTAGGATGGGCATCCATGGCTCTCAATACCTCACCTCTTTTCAACGCTTCATTGTGGGTCTGTGGGGCAATGAAACAGGTGATGCTCCGGCTCTTTGTACCGCTTTCCCCTCAACCACTTTTCTGTTCCATTGCTCCACAGACCCCAGCTCCTATCCCTTGCTCCTGCCCCGGCTTTCCTCCTCGTGGAAACGAGCATATAGACCCACGCACAGCGCCAACCAGCATCAAAAAGTTCGCCTTCTGTTTCCTCGTGATCACCATATGAGTCGCCTCCCATTGCTTGACTCATCTCTGACCGTTATACCTCGAATATGTAAATGAACATGTTCACTTTTAAGATTATAGCGGCCCTGTACCCTCAATGTCAAGGGTTTCAAAACTGACATCTACTCCTAAAGCAGGGGTGCAGGGGACGCAGTCCCTTGCCGGAGTGCGAGGTGTCCTCGCCACACTCCCTTCCTTCTCAGATGGCCGTAATCAGCCGCGTTAGGCCAGCGGCGGCTCGCTGGGGCGCTCTGTGCGCACAACCTCGATCGAACACCGTGCAATCAATGCGCCAATTGCGCCAATTGCGGCCAGCGTCGGGGCCAGGACAGCGCCGACAACGCCGAACGTCAATGGGAACTCCACGATGGTCTGGCCTTCTTGCTTAATAATGATGCGGCGCACATTGCCCTCGTGAATCAGCTCTTTTACCCGTGCGAGCAATTGCTCGCCCATCACTTGCAGCTCTTCCAGCTGGTACCCGCTCTTCGGCTCGCTGTTTGGTGAATCTGTCTGTGTCATACGTCTTTCAACTCCTTCTCCGTTGTTATGGTTACTTTAAGTAGACAGGGTACATCGCAATTATGCCAGGTGCATACTTCACAGGGTATACGACGATGTGCTATGCTTTCCCTGGCTCGTAGTCCTATCTGTTATCATCACGACTACACTATATATACGGAGACAATGCGCGATAAGTTAGAAAAGGACACCCATATGACGTATTTTCTCGCCAAAACCGATCCCGAAGAATACTCCATCGATCAGCTTGCACACGACAAATCGACTGTTTGGGACGGGGTGCGCAATCCGCAGGCGCTGCGCGCTATCCAATCGATGCGACCCGGGGATAAAGTCCTGATCTATCACAGCGCTGCTCAGGCTGCTGTCGTTGGCCTGGCATCTGTCACCTCCCATCCACGTCCAGACCCCAACAATGACAAAAGCTGGGTTGTCGATCTGGCCTTTGAGCGCCGTTTTACTCTGCCGGTCACGCTGCACGAGATCAAAGATAGCCATCTCTTCGACGATTGGAGCCTGGTACGCCAGGGACGTCTATCTACAATGAGCGTACCAGAAAACGTGGTCGCATGGCTCAAAGAAAAGAAAGTGCTGTGACAAAGAGCATCCTATGGCAAACCAGCAACATCACGACCTGCTCAAGCAGGGGATAGATACCTGGAATTCATGGCGGAGGGAGAACCCGGAGGATAAACTAGATCTCAGTGCCATAGACCTTTCTGGGTCGGATCTGAGTGGATTCAACCTGAGCGAAGTGGACCTGCACGAAAGTACTTTGAGCGAGGCAAACCTCGCTGGAGCAAATCTTGTTGCCGCTAACCTGGTCATGGCTAACCTGAGCAAGGCGAACCTCGATGGGGCCAACCTCATCGCCGCACGCTTGAGCAGGGCGGCCCTCAATAAGGCAACTCTGCGCGAGACCTGTCTCATGATGGCTATATTAAGCGGCGCAGCTCTCAGTCAAGCGAATCTGAGCAATGCTGAACTCAGCCGGGCCAATCTCAGGGGAGCCGACTTGAGCAAGGCGATATTATGCGAAGCCTTCCTGCGCCGGGCGCGTCTTAGAGGCGCAGAGCTTACCCAGGCCGACCTCAGCCACGCTAACTTATACGAAGCTGACCTCAGCGGCGCCATTCTCGTACTGGCCAATCTCAGCCAGGCCGACCTCGGCGGCGCTATCCTCAACGGTGCGGACCTCCGCCGGGCTGTCCTGCATGAAACATCCCTGCGCGACGCCCAACTGAACGGCGCCGACTTCTGGAATGCCGACCTCGACAGGGTTGACCTGCATAACGCCATTCTGGCTGGGACGAACCTGGAAGAAGCCATTATGGCGGGATCAACCCTTAGTGGCGTCCCTACAATATAAATGCGTGGATAAGAACTGCGTCTCCGTCCTTGCGGGGGAAAGTATCCGTAGGGGCGAGGGTGGTGAGGAGTGGATGGGTGGGCCTTTATGGTCGCCCGCGTAGCTCTTTCCCCTCAAAGAATGTATACCCTAAGAACTGTAAGATACCTGATGGCTTATGTCATATGCTATCATATCAAGGAGAAGGTATATAAATTAATCCAGGTGAGGCACATAGTGAGCAAAGGAGCGCTGTATGTCCACAGATAATCCAAAACAGGACCTGGGATTTGGATGTTTCCCACTCATAGCAATCCTCACTATCGCCCTGGCAGGCATTTTCATCTATCCCATACTGACCAGCTCGCCGGTTGACTATTTCAAGCTCTTCTCAACCACCGTAATCTTCGCCGTTATCTCCTTTGTCCTTAGTCCCTGGTTCAGGCCTATAATGCGGGGCTTCCCACCCATAAAATTCATTCTCGTTGTCATATTCGCTTTCATCGTCATCTATCCTATGTTGATGCATCTTCCCGTTGATTACTTCAGACTTTTCATTTTTATTTTGCTGACTATCAGTTTTCTTTTTTCTCTAAGCCCCTGGCTCAAGCCTCTACTGCATCGATTCCCTCAAATTGGGATGATGTCTTTCCCCATATGGATAACTCTAATTTGGCTCACGACGATCGGTTCCATATTGACACATCCACCCATCGATTACTTCGGTCTCTTTTGGTTTGTACTGTTTTATCCCCTTTGGCTGTATTATCTGATAAGGCATTTTCGTGTGCTCAGGAACTTACCTCCCCGTGAGGCAATATTGCCTAATGAAGACCAGGCTAACCAGGATCAGGCTTCTGCGTCTCCTCCTGAGAAACCAATATTTCACTTTTACTTATTTGGGGCCAGGCTAAAAGTATTCCGTTACAAGTTTGGAAAATATTCAACCTACGAAATCACCGGGTAATATAAAATATATATGTACCAGTGCATTTCCCCAACCTGACTTTCATAAGCTTGATCAAAAGGAGACAGCGTGGACAACACCGCACAATGGTATATCGACGGCCGCTGGGTCCACCCCCGCGAAGCCTCTATCTCAATCAACGACACAGCAATACTACGCGCCTACAGCGTCTTTGAATCGTTACGCACATACGACCGCCGTCCGTTCCACCTGGATGACCACCTGGCGCGTCTCTATCGCTCCGCTGAACTGATCGACCTGGACATCCCCTATACGCGCGAGCAAATCGCTGCGGTGGTACGCGAGGTGATCGCGCGCAATGCCTATAAACATGCCACTATACGCATCTTCGTAACGGGCGGCGAGACCGAGGATAGTATCCTCCCCACCGGCAAACCCGTGCTCGTCGTGCTCATCACTCCGCTAGGCGAGCGCGATATGCAGCGCTTCGCCAATGGTGTCAAGGTGATTACCACGCACTTGCAGCGTATCATGCCCGAGGCAAAAACCAACAACTACGTCGCTGCCGTACGCGCCTTGAAAGAAGCTGCTCGCCATAATGCTGCTGACGCGCTTTTCGTCAACGAACAGGGCCACGTGCTCGAGGCCACCCGCAGCAACTTTTTCATCTTCCGCAGCGATACCCTGGTCACTCCGCGCCAGGGCATCTTAATCGGTGTCACACGCAACGTCGTGCTCAATCTTGCGCGTGACCGTTTCGCCGTCGAGGAGCGGCCAGTACTCCTTGACGAACTGGCACAGGCCGACGAAGCGTTCATTACCTCCTCGTCGAAAGAGATTCTCCCCGTCGTACAGATTGACGACCTGGTTATCGGCGATGGCAAACCTGGCCCACGCACCATTGAGCTGGAACAGCGCTTTATTGACCTGGTGGAACGAGGCGACTTTTAAAATCACCCCACCGTAGTCGTTGCATCAGCCACTTGAGCAACCGTCGCACACGCCGTCTCCAGGATGTCCAATCCCTGCTGCAACTGCTCGTCGGTCACGCACAATGGCACCAGCACACGTATCACATTATCGTATATGCCCGCCTTAATCAGCACGAGCCCATGGTGATGCGCAGCCGCCAGGATATCGCTGGCCGCGTGTGAATCCGGTTCTTTCGTAGCGCGGTTCTTCACCAACTCCATAGCAACCATACCCCCCAGCCCGCGTACATCGCCGACAAAGGGGTACCGCTCCTGGAATTTCAAGAAGCGATCCGTAACGACCAGGCCAATCTCGCGTGAGCGAGCCGCCATGTCTTCACGCTCGTAAAGATCGAGCACTGCATTAGCCGCCGCGCAGGCCACCGGGTTGCCGCTGTACGTGCCGCCCAGCATCCCTGGTAAGGGAGCATCCATAATCTCGGTGCGCCCAACTACACCACTGATTGGCATACCAGCGCCCATTGACTTGGCAATGATGATCAAATCGGGTTCAACGCCATCATGTTCAACAGCGAACATCCTACCTGTGCGGCAGAAGCCACTCTGAATTTCGTCTGCGACAAACAGGATACCATACTTCTGACATACCTCCTTCAGCGCGCTCAAAAATCCAGGAGGCGCAACCATGAAACCGCCCTCGCCCTGTACCGGCTCAATGATAATGGCGGCTACCTGGTCGGGGGCAACCTCTCCCACAAACATGCTCTCGAGCTCCGCGATGCAGTACTCGGAAGCCTCCTGAGGCGTCATATCCAAACGGTAGGCATACGGGAATGGCGCGTGGTATACTTCCGGAGCGAATGGGCCGAAGCGATATTTGTAGGGCTTTACTTTAGAGGTCATGGTCATCGTCATTAACGTGCGGCCGTGAAAAGCGTTGTCGAAGGTGATGATTGCTGGGCGCCCTGTGGCATAACGAGCAATCTTGACGGCGTTCTCGACCGCTTCCGCGCCGCTGTTGAAAAAGATGGCTTTTTTGGGGAAGTCTCCGGGGGCCAGCTTGACAATGCGTTCTGCTAATTCGACATATGGCTCGTACATCATCACGCTAAAGCAGGTATGTGTGAACTTGGCGGCCTGCTCTGCAATGGCCCGGGTCACCTCGGGACGAGCGTGCCCGATATTCATCGCCCCGATGCCGCCTGCAAAATCAATGTAGCGATTACCATCTACATCTTCGATGATGGCGCCATCGGCCTTGGCCGCAAATACATTCATCGTAGAACTTACGCCCCGCGCCACAAACTCCTGCCGCCGCGCCAATAGTGCGCTCGATTTTTCTCCAGGAATATTTAGATGCGGTATTTTTTCGGACATGGATGCCTCCTGATTGGGAAAATCAAAGTAAACAAGCAGTTGCCACCCTGATTCTACCACAAAGGCAGTGTGAGGGTCCCTGCCTTTTAGGAATGGGGGTGGAACGTGAGAGAAATCTTTCCAGGCTGGGGCGCAGCCTGCAGTACCTAAGCCGCAATCTCGATAAGCGAGAGTATAAGACGGCTGTGCTGAGAAGCCCCTGGGCTTACCCAAGGGGAGTCGTCACCATATTCTACAGGAGGCGAAAGACAGCCAACTCCGCCCGAAGGAGGCAACCATAGCCCAGGGTCACTACTTTTTTGATAAAGGCGTAGCCGCGCGATTATTGACTTTAAAAAATTATGCTGGATATCTGTAGGGGCCGATTATGCACATTAACAAATTAATCCGGCCATTGTGAACGCATTCGTGTCCGCATTTAAAAGTTAATGTGCATTATCGCGCCCATCGCCGATTACGAACTTTCACGAAATAATCCGGCAACAAACCGTAGGGCGCGATTTATCGCCGCCACCGCCGATTTATCGGCCCTCGGGGCTGTTCCGATACCTGGATTAATTCATTAAAACTCATTATCGCGCCCGTGGGGAGAGGCGCAACGAATGGAATGACCAGACTGGTTGTCAGAGTCCCTCATTGCGCCTTGTTGTAATCATCGGCAGATGGCTCACGCCACTCCCCCAAGCGCTCGGGGCTGATTCTTCTTCAAAACCCGCCCTACAGCTTCTTTCAGGCGCGCCTCGCTGCGTTCCCCAAATCCTGACAGCTTGCGAATACGCTGCTGCTGCGCCGCCCACCACAACTTCTCCGGTGTATCGATTCCCAGCTCTTCATATAGCCGAATGGCTGTGTGCGGGCCAATATGCTCGATTGCCATCAACGAGCGGGCCTGCGCTGGCAGCGCCTGCATGCACAGATCGTTATAGAACGTCATTGTGCCGGTCTGAACTAGCTCGACAATGCGCGTATGCAACCGCTGGCCCAGTCCAGGTACAGGCAATGGCTCCCTGCGTGCAATAATCTCGGCTGCTGGCTCCTGTAATTCCAGCACCCCACGGGCAGCGTTGCGATATGCTTGAATGCGATAGGGGTTGCTATTTTGAAACTCCAGCAGATTCGCAATGCTCGAAAGCACCTCCGCAATCTGCCGATTCGTCACTACCGGCTGGGTACCCTCCTCAAGCTCCATCCCTGGTAGAGCATCCTGCCGGGGCTGCTTGCCTCGTTTCATTGGCGCGGGAGGAAGAATATGTATTGTTTGTGTGAGCTGCATTATACTCATGCAAAACAGCTCCTTTCCTTCACGGACATATCATTGGACGTCTATTTACTCAGGTCACTCTAAAAAGTTTAAACTCTTCATTAGTGTAAAAAGTACATTGAATTGATGTTCTAATTATATCATATAACAAAATGTATGTCAAAATCCCAATCAGTAAACTATTCTCAATGCATGTGGCAAAAGCGGAAATAGATAGAAGAAAAGCACGGGCATCATACCGTAGGGGCGGGGGCGGCGTGGTGCGGTGTGGGGGCCTTTATGGCCGCCCGCTCGTGGGGTGCTCCCGATCGATTGCCCACTGATGGAACAAGGGCTCACCCTACCCGTCCCAACCGTCCTCGCTTCTACGGAATCCTGGGCTGGCGTCTTCGGTTGATGTCTATTGAAGGAGGAAAAGGGTAGCCCCTACATCCTGTTGCCTCATCGGCTTAGCCCTGGAAGCGCTTGAAAGTCCAGCGTAGCGGGGTAAGCATGGTATATAAGACGGTACGGATCGCGGAATTGTGCCAGATGTTCCAGAATTGTGACCACTGCACTTTCGGGTCCACGCACACTAACCGCTTCTCCACTTGCCCTTCCACGCCGAAGTGTTCTGCCAGTGACTTGAGCGTGTGCTGCCAGAATTTATCCTCAGATTTAGAAGCTCCTAGACGGAAGCCAAGTTCATATACCGGGTCGCTGGCGCGCACAAGGAGCTGAACCTGGGCTACCGTGCAGCCATCCTCTTCATAGGCGCTGAAGGTAATCCAGCCTGCAAACATGTGACCCTGCGGGTTCATGAATGTGAATGATTCGTCGTCGGCATAGAGCACAAACACTCCTGTGGAGATCGGCACACCAACGGGCACGTCGCCTGGGATCAACATGTTGATGAGCGCAACCTCCCCTGGGGCAATGCCACTCTTCGGCGCATAGAAGCGGTTCCATTTAAGCCAGAATTTTGAAAACTCTTCTTTCCACGTTTGGATCACCTCGCCCGGCTTCACAGAAGCCCCTTGCAGGCGAATGCGAAACGTTTTCTGCCACATCTGCCCGAAACCCTGCAAGGGACTCGTAGCCTCTCGCCCTTCGACATTGAGGTTCAATGCCCCGCTAGGTGCGTTTAATACTTTCAAACGCGGGATTTGCCGCGCCCAGTAGGCAGCATCGCGCGGTTGCTCTTTCCCAGTAACGTCAGGTGAAGTAGTCATCGAGTATTTCCCTTTCCTCTCGCCATTGTATGCATGTCACTGCTATTAATCCGAGTATAGCATGTGCAACGTTACCGCACCGTTACGTAAAGCGTTACTGGGAACAATACGCAGTGAAAAAATCCGTTTGTATCTCCGTTCCCAGGCTGGCAAGAAACATCCTACACTGTAGCTTTTCTCTATCATGATACGTGCTAAGGAGTATGAAGCACAGTACAATGCATGACTCAACTGGAGCACTTGATGTTAGGGCTCCTATGCCGGAGATTCAACCAGTTAAACTGGGCGGCCCGATCATTTCTATTGGACGTGACCCTGATAACACAGTAGTTCTGAATCATCCTCTGGTCTCCAGGCATCATGCTGACCTGGAGTTGTTGAACAACGGCGTCTACCGTATTGTTGATCTACACAGTACTCATCATGTCTATGTCGATGGTCGGCTCGTTAAAGTCAAGTTGCTCAACCCCGGCGATGTAATCGGTATCGGCCCATTTAAGCTCAACTACACAGGCAAAGAACTTGTCCAGATAGATACTGGAGATAGCATTCGTATCGATGCGCTTCACCTCAAACAGTATGGGAACCTTTTGACCTTACTGCTCGACGATATTTCACTCACGATCCCTCCCCACAAATTTGTCGCCCTCGTCGGCAGTTCTGGTGTTGGCAAAACAACCCTGTTGAACGCGCTCAGTGGTCTCGAACCGGCACGCAGGGGCACCGTTCTCTACAACGGCCAGGACTACTATCGTCATCTCGCCGCCTTCAGCACGCAAATTGGCTATGTGCCGCAGGATGACATTGTCCATCGCCGCCTGACCGTCGCCAATGCTCTCTACTATACCGCCCGCATGCGCCTGCCCCATGACTTTACCCATGCACAGATCAAACAGCGCGTCGACGAGGTGCTGGAAGATGTCGATTTAAAGCACCGGCGCAGGCAAATGGTCAGAAAGCTCTCCGGCGGGGAGCGCAAGCGCGTCTCCATTGCCCTGGAACTACTCGCAAATCCCAGCGTCTTCTTCCTCGACGAGCCATGCGCCGATCTCGATCCGGGCCTTGATCTCAAGATGATGCTCCTGCTGCGGGAACTGGCCGATAAGGGACATACCATAATACTGGTCACGCACGCCACTGCCAACATCGATGTGTGCGATTCTGTCTGCTTCATGGTGCGTGGTGGCCGCCTTGCTTTCTATGGCTCCCCCCAGGAGGCAAAAACGTACTTCGGCACCACCAACTTCGCTGAAATCTACAATTCCCTGGAGCCTACGGAAGAAGACAAAAATATCCCAAAAGAGGCCGAGACACGCTACAAGCGATCTCCGTATTACCAGCACTACATAGTAGAGCCTCTTAAGCAGTACTTAGCAGAACAGCACGATGAAACTGAGGTAAATAAAATCCGCGCTCCCTCCAGGCATGCGAATCCCTGGAGACAGTTTTCGCTTCTCTCCAGGCGCTACCTTCACCTGCTCAAAAACGATGTCCCCAATCTGCTGATCCTGCTCTTGCAGGCGCCCATCATCGCCCTGATCCTCTTTTACCTGGCAGGACAGGGCACATTCGCTCCAACCAGCATTGCTAATTGTCCCTTGCGCCAGGACCCCATCCATAACGCCGGGCGCATTGTCTCTATCAACTGCCAGCGCGTAGTTGACCTGCTCAACACTCCTCAGGGGACCGCCTTCGCGCAGCGGCAGCACCAGACCAAGCAGCAGCTCCTGCAGCAGGCCATATCCCCCAATTCTGGCGCCGATGCCCAGACGCTCCTGTTTATCATGGCCTTCGCAGCGGTACTTTTCGGCTGTATCAACGGAGCGCGTGAGATCGTCAAGGAGGCGCCCATCTATCGCCGGGAACGCATGGTAAACCTGGGCATTGCCCCGTACATCTTCTCAAAGATAGTCGTCCTGGGCGTTTTCTGTCTCCTGCAGTCTGCTATTCTGGTTTACCTTGTGAATCTAAAAGCTCCCTTTCATCAAGGCATCTTTTTACCCATCATAGCTGAGATCTATATCACCATGGCCCTCGCTGCCCTGGCCGGCTTGATGATCGGCTTGTTGATTTCTGCCGTTGTCCGCAATACTGACCGTGCGATGAGCTTTGTGCCGCTCGTCCTCATCCCACAGGTAATCTTCTCTGGTGCTGTTTTCAAACTCGATACTCCTATCTTGCAAACCGTCGGAGCACTGTTCGCTGTTCGCTGGGCTATGGCCGGCATGGGCTCTTCCGTCGGCTTGCACGGCGACAAATTGGGTGTAGACAACTTTGCGTATCAAGGCACGCTCTTTGTTTCACTCAACCCTGCCTCGGCAACCCATGGGGCTATTATGCATCTTTTGCTTGTCTGGTCTGCGCTGGTGGCAATGATCATTGCCCTGGGTATAGTGATCGCTGCCGTCATGAAGGGAAAAGATATACGCAGGTAGCAGCTATCAGCGCAGCCGGCTTACCACAGACCCTCCTGCTTGTCTGCCAAGGACTATCCCCGGCAGCACCCCCAGCGCGCCCAGCCCCTCGATAGCAACTCCTGGAGCTTTGCTGCCCAGCATACGCAGCGCCGGTACCATATCTGATGCCACCTCCAGGTCCACAGCCCAGGTGAAGACTGGTTCTTTGCCCATCAGTTCCGGCAGCCAGTAACGTGCTTTATCCGCCAGCCGTTTGTAGTAAGCCGCGTCATGCCGCGTTGTACCAAAAAGGGGAAAGCTATCGGGCAGGTCTGCGGTGAATGCGAGCGCGAAAATCCGTGCGCTGGGCCGCGCCGTTGGACCAACGGCACTGATAAGACCCCGCGCCTTGATTTCTCCTCCATGCGCGAGTGTTAGCTGCCAGCGGTACTGATCGGATTCCGCGTTGATCTCCTTGTAAGCCGTAACATGTGCCTGCCCTGCAATGATCACACCTTCTGCCCGTGCGCATTTTGCCAGGTATGCCAGCAGCGTCAGTGGATGTATCCGCCCCTCGTCAGGTAACCACATCCCCTTCACCACCGGTTGCGTGTTGAGTCGTCCTCCCGTCGCTTCAGCTACCTGTCCTGGCGTCCATAGTTCCGCGCGAAGGCCTGCCTGCCTCCGCGCCCGTACCTCATGTGCCAGGTAGCGTGCCGCATTTTTACTTTCCGCGAGACTGATGGCTCCTGTCAAGTGTGCGGAGAGAAAAGTCCCTGGCCGCGCCGCCTCAGCTACCAGCGAGAGTAGGGCCTTTGTCGTTTCAGGCCAGAATGCAGCCTCTGTGCTATCGGGGGATAGATCAGCTATACCCATATTGATACCTGCGCTCAAAATGCCAGCGTTCCTCCCTGTAGCGCCATGCCCCAAACGTCTCTCGCGTTCCAGAACCAGTACGCTGGCCCCTGCCTCTCGTGCGCTCAATGCAGCGCTGAGCCCGGCTACGCCTCCGCCGACTACAACGACATCGAAGACCTCAGATGAGAGTGTAATGTTAGCTGGTAGTTCCAATTCAGCTCGTATGGCTGGCGCAAGCTCCCCCCACCAGGGTAT
>WNGN01000256.1_pt1 | contig 48220 bp, 47 predicted proteins | sample 5400561 | NCBI WGS metagenome assembly WNGN01 (sample SAMN13153379, study PRJNA577476) | soil metagenome | isolation source: 115 cm soil or saprolite under Garry oak tree replicate 2 | place: USA:California | collected 2016-06-15 | reverse complement strand
TGGGCCAGTGCTGATGCACACGTAAATTTCTTCTTTTTCCCACTGGAGAGAAAACTATTGAGAGATTTCTCTTATTATCGTCAACACGATACACATGTAGCACCCACGCCCATTGCAAAACAGACACGTTTCAGCCGAGATGTGGCGAACATGAACCTCCCCCGGCAAAAGTTCATTGACAGCCTGAGAAATCGCTCCTCCGCTGCTTCGGGAGCGGAGAAACATTTTCAAGGCACTATGCTGATGAGCTTTTAACACCAAGAGTGAGCCAAACTCAATCCCATGGGGTCAGTACAGAGCTTTGATCGTAATTGGAATATTATTTGCAGAGAGTGTGAAAATAGAAGGACATAATAACTATGTTAGAACACTTTCCTGATCCACATCCTGATGAAATCCTTTATAGTGTATGGGCTCGTTATAGTGATCTAGTCAGGTACTCTGCCAGGACAGACGTCATACAAGAGCTATTCGGAACGAGCACAATAAAAGCCGTCGTCGATTTACCTTGTCGTCTCGGCTTTTTCTGTAACAATTTACCCTATGGGCATGATTACAATGTTGATCTATTCATCAATTATCATACCTTACTTCCTTTCTACAGTCCGTTTTTATCTCCAGAGCGAGGTGCTCGTCTTCGTGAACAAATGATAAACGAAACTGCTCTGGCTATTCACAGGCGAGCAGGAATCGCTCAGAGTAAGATCCCCCGGCCTCTGTGGCTTCGCTATTGTCCATTATGTGTGAAACAAGACAGATCTACCTTTGGAGAATGCTACTGGCATCGTCTGCACCAGGTCGCAGGGGTGGAGGTCTGTCCTATTCATTCAGTATTTCTCGAGAACAGCACTCTACGGACGGAAAGTGAATATGTGTCCCAAGGATTTTTCTCGGCAGAACGGACCCTCAACCATGACATAGAACCCTGTCAAGCAGCATCTTCTCCTTACTACGAAACCTTTTTGGCTATTGCCAGAGATGTTCCCCACCTCTTAGCACACCCATATTCTCCTAGAAGTTCTGACTTCTTTCGCGAACAATATAGTCTTCTCCTGGCTCGTCGGAGATTTTTGACGAGAAGTGGCAAGATTCATTTGATTGATCTCTGCCAAGCCTTCGTGGATCATTATACTCCAGCATTACTTGCTCGGCTGCACTGCAAGTTGGATCAGCCTGATCAAGTAAAGGATAACTGGTTAAGTACTTTGGGAAAGCCTTCAAAAAATCATTGGCATCCACTTCAGCATATTCTTGTAATACGCTTTTTAGGGTGTACTATAGAGCAATTCTTCAACGATCAGGCCAAACCTCTCCCTCTCTTTGGGAATGGGCCTTGGCCCTGTTTGAATCCTGCGTGTAAGCACTACCAAGAAAAATGCATAGCCACCTATCGGCTCAGTCCGAGGAGTACAGGGCGTCGTCCAGTAGGAGTATTTACCTGTATCTGTGGTTTTACCTATACTCGCTCAGGGCCGGACCGTACATCTAGTGACGTTTTCCGACGAGAGCAGGTCCTCTCTTTTGGATTGGTGTGGGAAGAGAGATTGCGTGAACTGTGGCTAGATCATAACAGATCAATATCAAATACAGCTCGCTCACTGGGAGTTAGCAATAGCAGTATACGCTTGCAAGCTGCCAAGTTAGGCCTTCCTCTCCCACGCGAGACACGTTGGACTGAGGCACAGGTAGGAACGCTGTACCATCGCCAAACAATGGACGATATGCCGTGGTACCGATCGCAACTGTTAGCTCTTCTGGAGGAAGCGCCGGAAGCGGGAAGAACTGCTTTACGAGACAGATTACAAGGCGTTTATCGATGGCTTTATAAGCATGATCAGGAATGGCTCATTGATCATCTACCTCCGCAGAAACCCTCAAAAAGATATGAGAACTCCAGACAGGTATGGAGATCGCGTCTGCAACAATATGAAGCGACCCGATCTTCTGTGGAGGTGTTGCCTTCCATCAGAAGGAGGAAGAGTGATGCAGAAGTGGCAGAGGCAGTAAGAGCAGCTGCCTCTCAACTTGTTGCGACTTCAGAGCATCCTATAAGGGTTACCTTCTATAGAATTAGTAGAGATGTTCCACAAGTACGACTATTGAAACGTCGGCCAGATGAAGCTCCAAAGACGATGCAAGCTCTCAAAGAGGTCACAGAAACATCTGGAGATTATGCTGTACGTTATATTCAATGGATCGTCCACAAATATCAAGAGGAACAGATTTACCCGACGCGAAGTGCATTTCTACGAAGAGTGCACAACCTTCATTATACTTTTCATCTTTCTGCTGTTCAGCGAGCTCTTGATGAGGCAATGGATGTATTGTCGCAGTTTGCATAACCGCTATATTTCACCCAGTTCAGGACATTATTGTCTCTCACTGATCTTTATTTAGGTGAGAAAAACAGGGCCTGATGGACAAGATGTCGTTTGATTGCTAACATTCAGCATTTTTTCTCCCCAATGACTATAATAAGCTACATGTGACGAGCTTAATTTTAGTTCAGAAAATTATTGTCCAGTTCAGGACATTATTGTCCCTGCACATCAAGGTGCCATTGCTCTTTGCACGTCCAGGTGGTCCACAGCACCTGGAATCCTATGAGGACATCGTTGCATCCGGTCCTTATACTCGACGCTATACACGCTACAGCGTAGCTGGACGGGAATTGATCGATACGCTGGATGCCGTGCGCCGTTACGACTTCGTCGTGCGTGAGTTATCGAGTTATCGCCTCAAAGAAGTGGCTCGCCATTTCGGCCTGGCCTCACCCCATCGCGTCTACCTGGAAGGCTCGAAAGTGTTTGAGACCTATCGACACGACCCGGAGCACGTGCGTCGCTATGCCCTGGACGATGTGGAGGAGGTGGATGGCCTTTCGCGACGGCTCATGGGTGCAGCGTTTGCCCTGGCTGGCATGGCTCCGCGCCGCTATGAGCGCATCGCCTCGGCAGGGCCTGCTATGGGCATCCTTGAGCCCATGCTGGTGAGGGCCTATCTCTCGGCAGGCGCCGCCCTCCCATACACCCCTCCTGATGTGTTTGCCAATAGCGAACCACACGCCGGTGGAGCAACCTATCTCCTTGCCGCAGGTGTCGCAGAGCATGTAGTCAAAACTGACGTGGCTTCCCTCTACCCTTCACTGATGCGCATCTTCCGCATCGGACCAGCTTGCGACGGCCTTGGTGTTTTATTACACATTCTTGACCGCCTGACTGAACTCCGCTTGCACCATAAGGCCGCGGCAAAAGCGGCTCCCCCTGGCTCGATGGAGGCCAATCAGCATGATGGGACGCAAGCTGCCATGAAGACCCTCATCAATGCAGCCTATGGCTATATGGGTGCAGGCTCTATGGCCCTCTTCGCCGACCCCGATGCCGCCAACGAGGTGACGAGGCGTGGCCGCGAACTGCTCGATCATATCCTCGATGCATTGCGAGAACGGGGCATGGTGCCCATCGAAGCCGATACCGATGGCGTGTATTTCGCAGTGCCTGCGGACTGGACGCAAGCACAGGAGCAAGGTCTTGTCGCTGAGATAGGAGCGCTGCTGCCCGCGGGAATTCGCCTGGAGTACGAAGGGCGGTACCAGGCAATGGTGAGCCATGCTATCAAGAACTATGCCTTGCTGACCTACGATGGACGTCTCATTATGCGCGGTGTCGCATTGCGTTCCAGTCGGGCCGAACCCTTCGGCGAACGCTTCCTCCGCCAGGCATTGCACTATACGATGGTGGGTGATATTGCAGGCGTCCAGCGCTGCTACCAGGAAACAATAGAAGCTGTACACCGTCGCCTCCTCTCGGCCTCGGATGTAGCCTCGCAGGTGCGCCTCTCCAAAACCCCACAAGCCTACCTTGCGGCACGTGCAAAGCATCCCGAACCGCAGTATGAAGCGTTGCTCTCGGCTGGTCGGGCGCAGTGGAACGTTGGCGAGCGGGTGCGCTTCTACCGGGCGCAGGGCGGTGTGTACACCTGGTTGCCTGAAGAAACCGACGATGCGCCCCTTGCAGCGGATGACCTGGAAGATGGAGATGAGCCTGAAACAGCAGTGTCATTTGATGATACTGCATCCGTCGCTGATCGTCGAGATTACCATGTTGACCATTACCTGCGAGTGCTCCTCACCTCCTATGCCTCGCGTCTCAAAGTCGCCTTCGCCCCCGACGATTTTGATCAGCTCTTCCGTCTCGATGGACAAACAAGTCTGTTTGATCAACCCCTTGCACAGATGCAGCTCCGCTGGATTCGCTGCGAATCTTCATGACGCACCATCAAGCCATACCCTGCAGGCTCAAATACGGCTTCCCAAACACAAGCAAACCCGCGGGATAAGTGTTAGTAATTTGCAACAATACACGGCCGCCTGGTCCTATATACGCCCCAATGTCCGTCGTCGTAAAGCTCCACGAGGTCAACGCAACGCTATCCCACGACATCGTTTGCCAGTTGTAGAGCCGGACCTGCGTCAGCTCCGGATTTGTCGGAGGTGGAGGATTGATATTGCCCACTTCGTTTGGCTCCGTCAACGTCAAACTGTCGATCCTCGCCTGCTTCATGTCTGGCAGCGCAAACTCAAAGGTCACGCTTCCCGTCGATAGCGTGTAGGTATCGGGTACACTATCCTCGGCATCGCTATTGTCTTCATCTACCAGGTATCCTGCAATGACATTAGGAGGAGCATTTAACGTACCGGCTAAATCGATCTTCAGCGGCATCTGCACCAGGTTATCGTGCACACCAAAAACCGAGAAGTCATCAATAGTTGTGTCGCCTATCGCGTCCAGCGGCGCACTTGCCCAACCGATCAGCGTTGCAGGAGCATTGTTGAGCAACAATGGATCGCTGCCCCTTGGCAGGTTGATACTAAGCGGCGTTCCCGCGGGTATAGTGAGAATTTCTCCCTTGCTCACAAGGGCGTGTGTGGCACATGGCCCCCCGCATGGCCCATAGGGAAACCCCGTGCCGCTGAGTGCCGACAAAATAGCCAGGTGCCGCTGCAGATCAGTACCTGGCTGCTGATCCTGGCTATAAGGGAAATAAGACGCGGGCAAACCTTGACTCGCCGCAATCGCATCTGCAAGCGTGGTACCCTGCCTGGCGAGCGCCTTCTGTAATGGAAGATCGACCTGCAAGGCTTGCCCGCTTGCCAGGTGTCCGATGGATACAAGGCTATGAGGCAGCAACACATACACGTCATCCAGAGCTGTGTCAAGCGTGTTCGTTATAGATCCGACCAGCCTGTTGTTCTGCAAGGCGAGCTGAGCAAGAATGCCGCCCTGGATCTGGCTGTCCTGTTCCGAGACAAGACCGTGAAAGGGCCAGTTGCCATCGTTCGGCAGGTGTACATTCGCCCCGCCGGGAACAGGTGTAATCGCCGCCTGTGGATCGTTTTGCGAAAAAACAGGGCTTCCCGGCACGAGCAAGGAGGGCGTGGGTAGCGCTATGCTATTGCCTACCAGGTAGAGCCGGGAATCGCTCTCGCTGGGATCGAAGAAACCGTGATACGTTGTAATATGCGCGGGCGAGCCATCCGCGTTGATTTGCACAATAGAAATGCTGTTGTCCAGCAGGGATGCCCGGCGCTGGTAAAGCGAGGACCCGTAGGACAGCAGGGAGAAAATCACAATACTGCTCATGATGATGCGCCATCCCCATTCTGGTCGCTTCAGCCTCCTCACGATCACAATGCGCGCGGGTCCGATGATAGCGATGTAGCTGAGGAACAGCAGGACAACAAACCAGGGTGAGAGCAGCGGCGGCGGTTGCAAAATTTGCAGTATACCCCCGCGCGTCATGATTTGGCCGGGACCACTGCTGTAGAGCGGCGTATTTCCGATGAGCGCGCGGTCACCTACTGCCCGTATCAGCAATTGTTTCCAGAACGTACCAAGGTCAGACCAGTTAGCGAGAGGTTGAATCGTGGGATCAAAGGCCAGGTAACTGACCATCCCCTGTCCGTGCCGGGCCTGCACCAGTAGAGGAGTGTTGCCCAACGAAAGCACCACCAGGCTCTGGAGGGCTTGCCCCTGTCCTTGCGTGCGCAGTCTTGCCGTGCTGGCTGCCAGTGGTTCTTGTAGCGTATCCACGCTTGATGGCTGCCCGCTGGGGACACTGCCGGGAGGGAGCAGGTGGATGCCCGCCGGAATAGTGCTCGTCCCGCTGACCTCCACCGGTAAAAGATCAGGCGGCAAAGCCTTCAACGTGCGCTGCCACGTAGCCCCTCCGACCTCGATCAATGCTCCTCCCTGGCTCACCCACGCCTCTAACGTACGTAGTTGCGCCGGACTAAGTGTAGCCGTTGCAAAATCGTCGAGTATAATCATGTCGAAGCTGGAAAGAACTGCGGTCGTTGTCGGCATCGTTGTCGCGTCCAGCGGCGCCAGGCCGACGGCAGTATAGCGATTTGGCAGCGTCACCGCACTCAGCGGGCTGAAACCCGCGAAGTTGTCGGAGAAAATGCCAACCAGAACATCTCCCGGATTGAGGTTTTCGGGTGTTGCCTGTTGTGTAACCACAGCTCGACCATGTGTGTCGAGCACTTGTACCAATATGCCATGAGGCGCGAATAGACCCATATACAGCGGCACAGTCAACGTAAGCTGTTTCTGGGTCCCATGAGGCAGCATCACAGCTTCTTCAAAACGCCATGGCGAGGTGTTCGCTCCTCCACTTGTGCCCGCCTGGCCGCTGATTGTATTAATAGCCAGTGTCCCGCTGAAATCCGCTCCCTGGTTGCTCAGCTTGATGCGTACCGGCGTCCAGTACCCGATCCTGTAGAACGAGTTGAACCCTGCATCCAAGCAGCAAGAAAAACGCAAAAACCAGCGCAACAAAAAACTTCGTGCGCGCCCCCGGCCAATTCGTAGGCATCCTGCCTGGGGGGCAGGTATCCCGATGTATCGTGGGACCGCGATTATGAACTGTAACGAAATAACCAGGGTATCGTACACAGCGAAGAAACATCTGTAGGGGCCGATTTATCGTGCCCATCGCCGATTTATCGGCCTGGGGGAACCCTCCACATACCTGGATGAATTTGTTAAAACTCATTATCGCGCCCGTGGAGTCAGGTGGTAGCCCGGCATGAGTATCCGCTATGCCTTGGCTTGTCTCATTTCCTCTTTTAAGAAAGTCGACCCGCTGGTCATCAGGCATATTCTCACGCCTCTCCTGCTAAACAAATCCGTCCATTTGTCATACCTACCTTCGTAGGTCTTCAATGATGAGTTTTCACAAAATACCATGAATAGAGCGGAGGTTACCGATATATCGTGAGGCCGCGATAATAAGTTTTACAAAATAAGCAGGAGAACGATGGAATCCTCCCTGGCCGAGCGAAGCGAAGGCAAGGGCGTAGCTGCGACATTTATGGCGCCTGGGTGGGGAGTGGAACATATCCCGTTTATTTTGTTAACGTTCATTATCGCGCCCGTTCCTCCTAAACTCCTCACACTGATAAATACGTCACCTCATCAAAAAAACTTACTTGCCACATTATTTCCCACATCTATTATCCCACAAGTGGCCCACCCATCACAGCATCATCGCAGCGCCCACACTCTGGATCACCACAATGAGTAATGTTGGCATTGTCCTGAATGGCCCTTATTGCAACCGCGAGCGCCTCCGTTGCTGCAATAACGTTCCACGTGCTCAGACCAACTTTGGTTTGCCTCGTCAGAGGCGCAAAGATCGAGCTGAACTTGCCAAATCCTAGCGAACATCCGCCCGTTTCAACCTCCATCGGTCTGCCATCAGGGCCATTCGCCCATCGCCTGAACAGGTTGCGTCCTGCCATCTGTTCTGCCAGGTGGATCAGAGTCATCGCTTCCAGGCCTACCCCCATTAATACAACATAGCCACCTGCCTCTGATAAAGCCCTCAACGGCCTGAATACCTCCAACGCCTCCTGGCCTGCCATCAATTCTTCTGCTAGTGGCCCCACAGCCGTGAATGAACACAATGGATGGTTCCCGCGCACTCGTCGTGGCATAGCCACAACAGCAGCGGGAATAGCGCCCATATCTCCCCTATCAATGACCATAGAATCAGGCTTATAAATCCGGCCCTTCCCGGGTGCTGGCCTATCCGTAATAGCATAATTACACCCGTTCCGCGTCGGCTGCATCCCCGGCTGTGGCGGAAGCCCGAACTCATCCCACGAGAAGGTAGGTACGAGCACAGTACATCCTTCCGCCAAAAACCCATCAACCGCTGCCTGCGCTCCTCCCTCCACCCACCCAAACGAACGTAAGGAGGAATGAACACAGAGAGGCAGCCCCGACAGGCTAAGGCTTCGTATAACCAGGCGAATATCGTCTGCAGTTACTTTCATTTGTATGTCCTGGGCTAAATGTAGGGCGATGCTTGCCATCGTCCTGCTGCCGGCCATCGCCCTGGAAGTCGCGGGACTACCCCACCATCTCCGCCAACCGATCAACCTGGTCCAGCTTGGGAATACACGGCCACAATATTACCTCATCCGCCCCAATATTCGCAAAGCCCTGGATAGCCCCCTTAATCGCCCCGGGTGAAGCAGGAATCGTTTTTGCCATCTGCTGCGCCATCGGGCCCAGAAAAGAATAGTAATTACCTATATACGCGCCTATCTCCTCTGGCGCGTTCGGCCCCAGCCCATAATAAGTGCACCCGACAAGGCGAGGCTTGCCCGACCTTCCTGCAGCCTCCCACACCTCCTGAGCCATCTTGAAAAATGATTCCGCCCTCTCTGGACCACCGCCACCGCTGATATATCCTTCGCCCCAGCGCCCAATTCTTTCTACCGCAGCCGGTGTGTAGCCGCCAATCAGTATTTCGGGCCCCCCTTGTTGGACCGGTAGTGGACCTATCGCCCCGACATCGGCGCTCAATGGCTGGTCCGACCAGACTCGCTTCATAATAGCCAGTTGTTCGTCAAAGTACTTGCCCCGCCTGTTGAACGGAACCGCGACGGCGCGATAGTCGTCCTCTCGTCCGCCGACTCCCAGTCCCAGCGTGAGACGCCCCCCGCATAGCGCATCCAGGCTAGCCGCTTGTTTAGCCAGTATAGCGGGCCTGCGCAGCGGCGCAAGCAGAACAGTCGTCACCAGGCGCACGCGTTGCGTCACACCTGCCACAGCCGCCAGGGTCATGAGCGCCTCATAGTTGGGGTATACCAGACGGTCAAGAGTAGCAAGGCTGGAGAAAGGCCCGCTCTCCGCCCGCCTTGCCCAATCAAAGATAAGTTCACGGTGTACGCCCGGAATCGTCCCGGGCAGACCGATGCCAATTTTCATAGTTAACCTCCTTCCCACTCAGTATAGTTCTCAAGACAAACTTCGTTACATGTAGGTCTACAATTTTATCATCAAACGTTTCCAGGTTTCTCCTGCTGGGTCGATCATGCGCATAGCTCAGTTCTTCGTAATTATGCAACGTTTTTTGACATGGATGCAATGTGCAGAAGGCATGCCTCGTTCGTAGCCCTTCAATGCGTCCCTCGCTAAAACATGAGTCACCGAAGTTACGTGTCAATAGGTATAATTAATATGTATCTATATAAACTAAACTTGGTTATCCCTTGCATGTGGAGAAAAGGTTTCCAGTCATGTCTGAGCAAAAAAAACACCCCAGGCGGGGTCTCCCCCGTTACGCGGTCGCCAGCGGATTATTGATCCTGGCACTGGCCATCATCGTATTGGATGGTGCGAACCTTGTGGCAGCACTTGTGGTTCGCTCGCCTTCTCCTCATGCCAACCATCCCGTAGGCACCACCATTCTCACCTATCACGGCCATACCAACTTTGTGAATGCCGTGGCCTGGTCGCCCGATGGAAACTATATCGCCTCCGCCAGCAGCGATAGAACAGTACGTGTCTGGAATGCCTTCACAGGGAAGACCTTGCTGACTTATGGCGGCCATTCAGATGAAGTAACCTCCGTGGCCTGGTCACCCGATGGGACGCGCATCGCCTCGGGCAGTCGCGACGGAACGGTGCAGGTATGGGATCCCGGCACCGGGAGACCCTTGCTGACCTATGGCGGCCATACGAGTGACGTAACTACTGTCGCCTGGTCGCCCGATGGGACGCGCATCGCCTCAGGAAGTGCAGATAATACCGTGCGAGTGTGGGACATCATCTCAGGAACCACCTTACTTACGTATACCGGCCATACCAGTGCGGTCCAGACCGTGGCCTGGTCGCCCGATGGGACGCGCATTGCCTCGGGAGGCTTTGACAGGACTGTACAGGTGTGGGACTCTCTCACAGGGAAAACGCTTCTCGTTTATCGCGGCCATAGTCGCCATGTAGCCGCCCTATCCTGGTCGCCTGATAATACTCGCATCGCCTCGGGCAGTGCTGATGGAACGATTCAGGTCTGGAACGTCGCTACGGGAAGTGCCCTGCTCGTCTATCATGGCAATACCAGTGCAGTGTCTGCCGTGGCCTGGTCGCCCGATGGCAAACATATCGCCTCCGGCAATGAAGGCGCCGGCGCTACTGTAGATGTGTGGGATGCTGCCACCGGAGCCGCTTCCTTCCATTACCTCCGCCACACCAATGAAGTCCTCGCCGTGGCCTGGTCTCCCCTTGGCTCGCTAGTTGCCTCTGGCGGTGAAGATATGACCGTTCAGGTATGGCAGGCTACCAGGTGAAATCTATTGCCCTCCTGAATCGTTTCCTTCTATGAGAAAGAAGTATTTGCGCTGCAAAAGAGGGGGACATGCATGCTCACGAGATCTGAAGACCTGCTAGGCCGCACCATCGCGGGTTACCGCCTGCTCGAAGTACTGGGGAGAGGCGGTATGAGCATCGTCTTCTTAGCACAACGCCTGGATGGTCCGCAGGACCGCGTCGCCATTAAGATACTCATGCCTTCCACGGCTCCTACCCCTGAAGAGTTTGTCTCTTTCCAGGCTCGCTTCATGCGCGAGGCCCAGGCCGCCTACCATATGCACCACCCGCATATCCTGCCGGTACTGGGTTATGGCGAAGAGCAGGGTCTGTTCTATATGATCATGCCCGTCATCACCGGCGGCACATTAACCACCCGGCTGGCCTCCGCCAGTGGCCCATTACCCCTGGCCGAGATCGCGCGCTACCTGGACCAGCTTGCAGGTGCCATCGACTACGCCAATCAACATGGCGTCGTGCATCGCGATATCAAGCCCAGCAACGTGCTCATCGATACTCGTGGCAGCGTTTACCTCGTCGATTTTGGCATCATACATCTTTTCGACAGCGGCCTCTACGCGCTCGAAGAAGCGCTAACGAGCCTGACTACCACCGGTAGAATGTACGGGACGCCGGCCTATATGGCTCCCGAGCGCTTCAAGGGGGAACAGGCCGAACCCGCTACCGACATCTACGCCCTCGGCATCCTGCTTTACCAGCTCGTCACCGGCCAGGTCCCCTTCAGTGCCGATAATCCCCTTGCCGTGGGCATGAAACATCTTAACGAGCAGCCACGGTCGCCACGCTCTCTGCGCCCGGATCTCCCCGAACCTGCAGAAGCAGCGATTCTAAAAGCCCTCGCCAAGCGGCCCGCCGACCGCTTCGCCACCGCTGCCGCGCTCGCCTCAGCCTTTGATGCTGGTCTCAAAGGACAGTGGTCGGAGGCATTGTTTCCACTGCCTCCTGTAACACCACCTGATCTCGCTGCAACGCAGATACAACATCCGGTAATAGCGCCGGTCGTTCCTGTTCCCGCAGGCCCTTACCAGCCTGGTCAGATGGTACTCGGCCCCGCGCCCCTGTCTGCCTATAACCAGGCCCCGGTCGCCTTCGCTCCCACCCAGTTTAATCCGGCTCCAGCTCTCCCTCCTCGAACGAGGGCCTGGAGTCCCCTCCTCGCAGTCGCCACAGGAGCACTCGTAATAGCACTGATCCTGCTATCTGTAGTATTTGCCTATTTCATACAAAATGCAAACTCGCCGAACCCCGGTAACCAGGCCAATCCTACCAGCACCGTTCCTGCCACGACTGGCACGACTCCCACGCTCTCGCCCGCTGCCTCCCCCACGGTCTCTCCCGCGGTATCCCCCACAGCCTCGCCGGGAAAGACGCCAACTCCAACACCGACCCCTGGCACAACACCCACACCTATGCCCGGAACAACCCCCACGCCCGGAACAACGCCCACCTCCGTGCCTGGGACAACCCCTACTACTACACCTGCATTGCCTTAACCGTCTCTCAGCAGAGAGCTATATCGGCGGCAATAGCCACCAGCACCATCCCCAGGCACAGCAACACCACACCGCTCCAACCTGCCCACACCAGCGCCAGGCCTGGCAAAACCGCGCCAAAGCTCCCGCCGAAGTAGTAGAGGGAGAGATAGACCGATGCAGCCGCCCCTTTGGCCGTCATCGCCTGCTCACCTAAATAAAGGTTCACAGCTGGCACCGTGGCAAACATACCCAGCGCCAGCAGCCCCAGGCCAAATATCACCACGGGCAGCAGCGGGATGAGTGTGATCAGCAATCCCATCGCCGCTAACCCCATGCTGAAGACAATGGCCCGCCGCGAGCCAATGCGCCCGGCCAGCGTCCCGGCAGTCGGCGAGAACACACCCGTCAGCCAGAGCAGGTACACCAGGCTCAGCGCCACCGTCGGCAGCCTGAAATATGGCCCGGTCAGGTAGTATGGCAGGTAGGTAAATGTGCCGATAAAGCCGAAAAAGAGCGTGAAGCCGATGATGAATGCTCCTACAAGCCTCCGGTTGCGCCAGTGGAGCGCCATATCATGCAGCGTCTGGCGGAAAAACTCACCATCCATCTGCAAGGACGAAACCCCTCTTACCCGCTTCCCCTTCGTCTCCGGCAGGAATCGCCACATCGCCAGCGCAGCAATGAGCGTGGGAATAGCAAAAGCCAGCAGAGCTATCCGCCAGTTATAAATGCCTGCCAGCGCCGCGCTGCCCACGCGGGCAAACAATCCGCCAAGCGTCAACCCGCTCACATAAACACCCATTGCCAGCCCCCTTCCCCTGCCTGCAAACTCCTCGTTGACATAGGGAATAGCCACGCTCGTGAGACCCGGCATCAGCAGTCCCTGCATGCTGCGCAGCACTACCAGCACACTGAAATTCGGCGCCAGCCCGCACAACAGCGTCGGAACAATCACCAGGAAGCTGATCCCCACCATCACAGGCTTCCGCCCAACACGGTCCGAAAGCGGCCCATAAAACAGCGACCCGACCGCCACCGCCAACACCAGCAAAGAAACGGTCAATCCCGCCGCTGGCGCGCTGATATGAAAATCATGGCTGAGTACCGGCAGAATCGCCTGCGTTGTGTACATATTGGCAAAAATAAAAGCAGGCGCGAAAAACAGCGTCACCAGCGCCCCCCATCTATGGCGCTCCTGCAATACCTCGCTCGACCTGGCCGCGCTGGACATGACCGGTTACCTTTCTACATCGAATTCGTAAGATCGCAATTATGAACCTTGACTAAAGCTCATTATCGGCCTTGGTGGTGGGGCAAAACCCGCGTTCATTTCTTCATCTCCATTATCGCGCCCTTTGGATCAGTGGTGGCTATGCATCTAGCCTAGCATAAGATTGCCGTAAACGTCAATGTTATGTGATGTCCCTGTCGCGAACCAAAACCCTAAAATCCCCCTAATGGACGTAGATCTGAAGAATGTCATGTAGAGATTGGCAATCTTAAGCACAAAAAGAGGCCATATGCCTTGTCCAGAGCATATGGCCTCGGTGCCTTCTGTAGATGATTACAGCATTGCCGGTACGTTCTCTGCCATCCCTGGCGCTGCATCCTCGACAGACTCAGCCGTTTCCGTCTTGCGGCTGCTCCCACCTCTCAAGGGGATCTCCTTGAGGAATAAGACCGCCACCAGACCAGCGATCATGATGCCCAGGCTCAGGACGAAGACATTATGAATACCCTGCGCCAGGCCCATCTTTACCGCTGCGAGGATGCTGTTGAAGATCGCCGTGCCTTGCGGACCGTAGGCGGCAAATGCTGACTGCAACTGCGCTTTGGTATCCGCCGAGAGCAAGACCTGCGGGTTATTGAAAGCCGCCAGCGCCTTTGTCGGTAACTGCTTTACGGCTGCCGGTAGCGCATTGGTGAATGTCGGCAGGTATGCCGATGTCATGGCCGAACCCATAGCCGCAAGACCTATCGTACCACCGATAGAGCGGAAGAAGACTAGTGCGGAGGTCGCTTGCCCAATCTTTCGGGGTAGAGCATTCTGCACAACCAGCGTGTACAGCGACATACCAAAGCCCATTCCCAGGCCCATCACCAGCATTGCTAGCAGCACATCGTTGTTAGTCGAATTCACACCCAGGCGTACCAGGAGCACCCCACCCGCGACACTGATTATCATACCAAGAATGGCAATCCATTTGTATTTTCCCAGGCGCGAAACCAACTGGCCTGAGACAACGCTGCCAACAATCGAGGTCAGCATTAACGGTGTCAGGATCAAACCACTATTGGTCGCGGAGGTGCCAATGACTCCCTGCACGAACAATGGGATGAAGAAGATGCTGCCGAACAGGCCCATGCCAAAGATGACCGTCACAATCGTCGAGACACTGAAAATGCTATTCTTAAACAGGCTTGGCTCGATGATCGGCTGACCACCACGCCGTTCCAGTAGAGCCTCGTATATCACAAAGGCAGTCAACACAATTACTGCGCCAGCGAACAGGCCAATAATTTGCGGTGAGAGCCAGTCATATTGTGTTCCTGCCCAGGTAAAACCCAGCAGCAGCGCCACCGTCCCTGCTATCAACATAGCAGCGCCGGTATAGTCAATTGAAACCTTCTTCTCAACACCGCGCAGCGCCGGCATCAGGAAGATCAGTACTAACATCGCGATAATGCCGATAGGCAGATTCACATAGAATACCCAGCGCCAGGACGTATTCTCTGTAATCCAGCCGCCAAGCGTTGGGCCAACGATAGCCGAGAAGCCCCAGACGGCGCCCGTGACGCCCTGCCACTTGCCGCGCTCGCGCGGTGTGAACAAATCACCGACGACAGCGATTGCGATGGGCATCAAAGCTCCGGCACCAATACCCTGGAGGGCACGGAAGGCAATCAGCTCATTCATCGATTGCGAGGCGCCAGACAGTGCTGAACCAATGAGGAATACGACGATGCCAAACAGGAAGATTGGCTTCCGCCCAAACATGTCGGAGAGCTTCCCATAAATGGGCACCATCACCGTTGATGTGAGCAAGTAAGCCGTGGAGACCCACGTGTAGCGGTCAAAGCCCTGTAGATCAGCAATAACCCGTGGCATTGCTGTGGAGACGATGGTCTGATCGAGCGAGGCAAGCAGCATGACGAGCAGCACGCCAATCATCGTCAATATGGTCTCACGCCGTGAGTAGCGTGGTTGTTCGAAATCTTGCCAGGTTGATGGACGCTTTAATGTCCCTGCTTCGACATCTGGCCCAGACGATACAGTTTTCATATCAAGATTCTCCTTAAATGGCTGTGATACCCTTGAAGTAAAAGCGCCCCAGATACTTTGCCAGTTCATCCGGTGATATCTGTCCTTCAGCAATCAAACGTTCATTCAATTTTGGCGCTAATAGACTGAAAAATGCGTTTAACATAACACCTGTTGGTATAGTTGTATCAAATTCCCCGGCCGCTTTGCCTTCCTCGAGCAGTGAACTGATGCGCGCAGAAAGCTGCTCCCACTGAGCATTCATCTGGCCTTTTTTCTCAGCGAAGAGTCGGCGCAGCTCACCACTATTGCTGCCGAATATAGAAAACAGCGCTTCACCGCGCTTATTGAAAAACCCCCCATATATAAAGCGCAGCACGGCTTCCATTTTTGCGCGGGTTGTTGTCTCTGAAGTAATGGATGCCTCAACTCCTTCCAATAACTTTAGCATACCCCGCTCAAAAATGGCCATAACCAGGTCCTCTTTGCTGGGAAAATGCAGGTAGACAGTGCCCTTGGCGATCCCCACGCGCACAGCGATTTCATCCATCGATGTTTCATGGTATCCCTTCTCCGCCAGCATTTCCTCTGCTGCCTGGAGAATAAGCTCTTCACGCTCCTGTCGCTGCTTCTCTTTCAAAGAACGGATTGTAGTTATGGATTGCATCATTGCACCTTCTTGAACGGTAGACACTTCATTGATTCATTTTCTGACAATGATAACAAATCATGACTGGTAAGTATTCCCATGACTTGTTAGTCATTACTTTAACGCGAAGTCAAAGGAATGTCAAGGGGAAATCCTGTTGACAACAGGGCATTCCGGGCTCTTTCTTCCTTCGAGAGATTTCCACCTTCCGAGGCGTATTCAGTATAAATACGTTTGTCTCTCTCAATTCATAACCAGCCTCTCGCCATCCGATGCCCCAGCTGAGAAAGAGGATTCTATGCGCCATGCCTGCATCCCCCGCGTGCCCGTGATTTTTCTCATGTTGATTGCTTGCTCTCTGCTCTCTTCCTGCGACACTTCTCCTCGACATCAGACGGGATGCTCGTTCTGGCAAATTGTGGCCAGCCCGAATCCGGGGAATGTAGCTGACGGACTCTCTGGTGTCTTCGCGCTGGCCAGCGATAATATCTGGGTCACCGGGTCCGTCGCCAGCACTTCCACCAGCACCGATAATAGAACGCTGGTCGAACACTGGAATGGCAAGACCTGGAGTGTGGTTCCCAGCCCGAATCCCAGTTCTGAAGGCGAAGGGAACTACCCCGATACCCTGGGCAAGATCGCGGGAAGTTCGGCCAACGATATCTGGGCAGTTGGCGATGGCCTTGGAGGGTTCCTTGAGCATTGGGATGGCAGCGCCTGGAGGGCAGTCGATACTCCTGCGTCCCCCCGGTCTATCTACTCCTACTCCTTCTCTAGCATTTCGGTCCTCTCTCCCACCGATGCCTGGGTTGTTGGCAGCACCTCCTCGATCAAGCAGGGCCAGCTCTCCTTAATCGAACATTGGAATGGCAAAGCCTGGAGTGTGGTTTCCCTTAATCGAACATTGGAATGGCAAAGCCTGGAGTGTGGTTTCCAATCCCCAGCCTCAAGGGACGAATATCGAGAGCTCTGCCGCCCTCTGGAGTCTAGCGCCGCTCTCGCCCGGCGATATCTGGGCCTCAGGCTTTTACGAACTCCCAGGCGATGTCTCCCTGCGCTACCTGGTCGAGCACTGGGATGACCGTTCCTGGAGTATTGTTCCCACGCCCACTCCAGCCGTCAAGTCGGATAACCTCCGCCATATTGTCGCCATCTCGGATCACGATGTCTGGGCGCTCACCTATAATGGTTCCCTGCTTCACTGGAACGGCAAGGTCTGGAGCCTCTCAACTCTCCCCAACGCCGACCAGAACGGGTACTCCATCAGCAATCTCGCCGCGCTCCCCAATGGCCAGGTCTGGCTCGTGGGCGAGGTACATGACCCAACCGGGCCTGGGCCAAGGACGTTGATCGCACGCTCTGTACAGTCGTGCTCGTGAAACTCAGATCAAAGGGAAACACGTGAGAAAACCGCTTTTGTACACGCTCGCCGTGCTGCTGCTCGTCCTCGGTGGAGGCTTCTTGCTGGCCCGGTTCGCGTTCCATCTTTTCAGCGGCACCCTGACCTGCAACACCTGGCAGAGCATGGCTCTCGCTCAACCCGGCGGGACTAACCAGTTTACCAGCGTCGCGCTGCTCTCCGCCAACGATGTCTGGCTCGCGGGCGAGAACTCCCCCCTTGGCGCGCAGAATAGGCCCATGGTGGAGCATTGGAACGGTCACACCTGGCAGACGCTTTTCCCTCTTGATCCTGGCGCCGTGGGTGGGAGCCTGGACGGCATTGCCGCCATCTCGGATAGCGATGTTTGGGTGGTTGGCGGCACTTACACTACTCCTGCTGACTTCTTCCCCCTGGCTGAGCACTGGGATAGTCATACCTGGCGCCTGCTGCCCTCCTTCAAGCTCACTGACTACCATGGTTTTAGCAAGCTCACCGGCGTGACCGCCCTGGCCAGCGACAACGTCTGGGCTGTTGGGTATGCCCCCGGCGGCGGATTTACCCAGACCCTCGTCGAACACTGGGATGGCTCTGCCTGGCGGCGCGTTCCTAGCCCCAACGTCGCGGACGAAAATAATGAGTTTGACAACATATCGGCACTCTCCGCCAACGACATCTGGGCAGTAGGTACCTCGCATGGATATGAGGGGTCGCAGTTGACCCTGACCGAACATTGGGACGGCTCGCGTTGGAGTATCGTTCAGAGCCCGGACCCTTCGCGAACCGCGAATGCGCTCCTAAGCGTCGCCGCGGCCTGGTCAAACGATGTGTGGGCGGTTGGTATAATGTATCCGAATCTGACATCGTTTACCTCCGCGGGTGGGTATAAGCAGGCCCGTGATCCAGTATATATCGGAACAGAAGGGCTGATCGAGCACTGGGATGGGCAGAAGTGGCAGGTGGTCTCATTTCCCAAAAAAGGGGATCACCAGGTGCTCTTGAGCGTCACTGCCTACTCCTCCCAGGATGTCTGGGCCGCGGGCTTATTCGTGGTTGACGACAGTCAGCAGGGGCAGGTCTTTCATGGGCTGCTCCTCCACTGGGACGGGTCGGCCTGGCACAGCATGGAGGACCCCCACGCCCAATACATCAACAACATTGCCACCTCCGCCGCACGAGGCCTCTGGAGTGCAGGACTTACCGTTCCTCCGCGTAATTCCAGCGTTAGACAACAGGCTGTGGTCGAAGCGTGCTCGTGAATTCTGCTCTTTACAGAAGTTGCCAGTGCAAATTGACCGTTGTACGTGATAAAAATTCCTTACCCAGAGCTTTGATATCAAAAAGGAAGCGCTATGAAAGAGATAATCTCCACCGTCACCAGTAAAGGACAGGTCACAATTCCTGCTGAGGTTCGGAAATACCTTGGTATCAAAACTAATGACAAGATTGCCTTTGTGATTGATCAAAAGGGCGCAGTACCTTAAGAGTTCCTCGCTATACAAATATTGCTTCGCTCCGTGGCGCTGCGGGCAGCTTAAGCAAACCTCTATCCTGGCAACAGATGCGAGAAATTGCGCAGGAAGATCGTTAAGGTTTGACCGTATCCAGGGAATCACCCGGCAAGAGCCATGAGCTATTAGCCTCTTCGAATTAGTGGACAGTTTGGCTGTAGGGCTGTTGGTGCGACACGCTAATTATCTCGATTTCACGCTCACAGACCTGCCAACAACATCAACGACGAAGCAATTTCTTGACTCCCTCCTTAGTAGCAATTCAGGCGAGGAGGGCCTCTGTTTTGTAATGTTTCTCGCAAAAGCTGGTACAAAAATGATCCCTTCCTTGGCAAAGAAAACAGGCGCGAATCGCTCTTCTCACCTGATTCCTCGGGGGTCAACCCAGGTGGCCTATGAGCTACCCGCTGGCCACCACCCCCCCTGGAAAAAGCGCGAGAGACCGTGCAGGAGAACTTCCTCCGGTGCGAGCGTTGTCACGAGGCCAAGCGCCCAGGCGGTGTACAGCAGATTCCCGTGGGTCAGAGGCACCAAGCCAAGTGTGCCGGTCGTGTCTCTGATAGGGAGGGTGACCGCGAGGTCGTCGAGGGCGATCTCACGCCCCGTGTGAAGGCGGTCAGCCGGGTACTCCTCGACGAGTGCATTGAAGGCATACGCGGCCTCTCGTTCCTTGCCGGGTCCCCGCACTTGCAGGACCAGGGCGATGCTCTCCGCCTGCCTGCGCACCCGTTCCGTCTTCTGCCACAGGTCTTGATTCACCGACGGCGATGGTGCCACCAAGACCTTCGCCTTCGCCGCTTGCAGCAGGCCGCCAATCTGCTCAATGGGCAAGGAGGGAGGGATCGGACAGACGATCCCGGCAGCCTGCCCTCCCCAGAGCAGCACCTGGGTCTCGAGCAGGTCGGGCAGCAGCAGAGCCATGACATCCTGTGGGCCCATCCCCAGATCAGCCAGCAAATTGGCGGTCTGATGCACCTTCCCCAGGAAGGCACGGGCGGTGAGCGCTTCGCCCGGCTGGGACGGATCCCCGAGCGGGAGGAAGCAGCGAGCAGGCTGCTCTGGACTGCTCGCCACTGCCTTGTGCAGCAACGCATAGGTACTGCCTACAGCTAGGCGCCTGGTAAGCGGAACCCGTTCGAGTCGTTCGATGTCCTCCAGGGTCCGTCGCGGCGCAGCCTGTGGTGACATGCCTCTCTCTCCCTTTCTCTCTGCGAAGGTGCCATGGATGCATCCCAGTGGTCTCATCGCGGCCTGTGTTCTCGTCTTGAAGCGCTCCCATCCTATACGGTCATGCATGGGCAAACGGCGCGTGTCTCCCTACTGCACGTTCCACATCCAACCGGTTCGGTTAGGCCGTTCGCATGTTCACTACTTCCTCCAATCCCAACGTCTTGATGGCCTGGTCGCGCAGCACAAACTTCTGCACCTTGCCGCTGGCCGTCAGCGGATAGGAATCTACGAACTGGACGTAGCGCGGGATCTTCTGATGGCTGATCTGGCCCTGGCAGTAGTTGCGCAGTTCCTGCTCGGTAAGCTGCTCGCCTGGTTTGGGGATAACCACCGCCAGCAACTCTTCACCAAAGAAGGCGTCTGGGACTCCCACCACCTGCACATCAGCTACCTTGGGATGGCGGATGAGGAAGGCCTCGATCTCTGCCGGGAAGAGGTTTTCTCCGCCGCGAATGACCATATCTTTGAGGCGGCCCACAATGTTGAGATAGCCCTGCGCGTTCATGGTGGCCAGATCACTCGAATGCAGCCAGCCAAGAGCGTCCATGGTCTCGGCAGTCTGCTCCGGCATCTTGTAGTAACCTGCCATGACTACGAAGCCACGATAGCAGAGTTCGCCGCGCTCCCCAACCGGCACCAGCTGGCCCGTTGCTGGATCAATGATTTTGATCTCGATATGGGGTAGCGGTTTGCCCACCGTCGCTGCTTTGAGCTCGAACGAATCATCTGGGAGCGTCGAGGTAAGACAGCCGCCTCCTTCGGTCTGTCCAAAGACGATGGCAACATCAGCGCCGATGCGTGTTTTCACCTGCTCCATCAAGGAGACGGGAACCGGGGCACCACCCGCCCCTACCACCTTGAGTGACGAGAGATCATACTGCTCAAAGTCAGGATGCTGGAGCATCGCCAGTATCATGGTCGGAGCACAACCAGAGATATGACAGCGTTCGCGGCTGATGACCTGCATCGCTTTGACGGGATCAAAAGCCAGCAGAGGATACATCGTCTGGCCTGCGTTGAGCGGGCTGAGAAGGCCTATGACAAAGCCTGCCACATGAAAGAACGGAGCCATCACCGTGCTGCGAAGATCCTTCACTGCCAATCCTTCACGTTGGGCGATCGATTCCAAACGCTTCCCATAGACCACCGCGTTGTTCACCAAGCTAAAGTGGGTCAACACCGCCCCTTTCGGCAGGCCGGACGTGCCGGAGGTATACATCAAGATGGCCGGGTCGGACGGCCTGACTGCGGACTGCCGCTCGCGCAACGTCTCTTCGCTGATAGCTGCACCACTCGCGACCAGCTCGCTGAAGAGCGCCGGCCGCCAGCTCTCTTGCTCAAGCAAGCCGGACGGAGGTATTCCCATCAAGCTCACGTAGCGCAGCATCGGCAATTGCTTGCTCGTCACCTCGCCGTTGTGCTGCCCCGGAGCAATGAACGAGCGGACGGTGGCCAGGTGATCATAGTCACGCACCCGCGCCATGAAGAACAGCGCCTGCACATCGCCCTGCTTGAGGAGGTACTCCACCTCTGCCGCCCGCAGCACCGGGTTGATCGTCACCAGCACCAGGCCCGCTTTGGCAGCGCCAAACATGAGCAGCGGCCACTCGGGCACATTGGCCGCCATGACGGCAATATGATCGCCTTTGTGCAGTCCCAGGGCCATGAGGCCGCGGGCGACCTGGTTGGCACGATCACGATACTGCTGGTAGGTCCAGTGGATGTTGAGCGCATCGCCGAATTCGGGATAACACGAATAGACCACCGCTTCCTGGGTGGGAAGTTCTTCGGCGCGACGATCTAACAGATCGCCAATCGTGGTGTCGAGGAGCTCGATCCCCTCGCTTTCGGCCTGCCAGTACGACAGGCCATCATTTGTCATGCCCATACGTTTCCTCCTGAAATGAGGTCTGCTATCGTCGCCCGACCGCCAGGATCAGCTCATTTTCCGTATCGTACGGTTGTGTGCTCATCATTTTGCCGTCCTTTTCTACCTGGTTGCTTGACCTGGCACAGGAACCACACCGAGTTGTTGCATCATGCCCAGAAGATCAAATTCGAGTCTGTCAAGTGGTTTGTGGAAATACTTTTCCTCGCACTGGTTTCGCTTCGCTCTCCACTCCACCATTTTGAGAGCATACAGAAGTTGGTGCAGGTGCCCTACAGCACCGTTACCTATCACCTGCCGCCTTCGTCAATTTCAACCTGACCTGAACCTGGCTGGTCGCTGAATCAATCAATTCGAGACAAAAGCTCCCTCTCAAACCCTGCTTTGAGGTGGGTTTAGGTCAAGCTGTCTCTTTTTTTCGGCCTTAACCGATATCTCTTTTTACCAATGTAAGGTTCTGGTACTTGACACTGTACTACATCGGTGGGCGGCCTCCTGGAATGCAGCGGTGAGGAGGAACAGGAACTCCGCCCCTCACCGCCCAATCTCCCCGCATTAAAAGCTAACCACACTCGACTCGGAGACCATCGTGGCAAATTTGATCGGATCGGTGAAGGAAGCATGTAAGCTCTTGAGATCCTCTTCAGTCACCCCACGGGCGACAGAGCAAGCCCCTCAGACGTACACCGGGACGTTCCCTTGGACTACCTTCTCGATCAATTCCGGGAGGGGTGGGAAGCCGACCCCGTGAATAGTCTTCGCAATCACCTCCTTAGTCACATACACCCCTTCGCCAACGAGGGCGAGAGTGACTTCCTTGCCCGCCCCCAACGCTCCGATAGCGGTGATAAAAGCCAGGGTACACTTGGTTGGATCATCGGTCGCGTGCGTGGCGACTGTCAGAATCTTTGCCATTTTTCACTCCTTTCTCTATCGCTAACTCTTCCAAATAAGGAAGCGGAAAACAGGCTTATCCCCGTCAAGAAGTTCATACGTATATCCGAGGTCTTGCATCAGTTGCGGAATGGTCTGCCGCGCTGGATAGTAGTCGGTGATAACCTCAAGCACTTCACCCGCAGTCATTTCGTTAAGGGCCAGGCGCGGTTCGAGCGTCGGATCGGGACACACCTTTCCCCGCAAATCTAGGCGACTGGCAACATTTTCGACACCCATGATGTACCTCCGACTTTTGCTGTCAACATGCTGAACAATACCTCTCCATCTAAACGAAGTTGGCTAGTTACAGCTTGACACCGCTTACACAACTTCGACTTCAACCTTCATCGGCACAGCCCGATTGATAGTATCCCCAACTGGCGAGTGGGCTTGAGCCCATTGGACAAGCTCTCGCAGGCGTTCTGGTTCTACCCCATCTGCCCCAATACGGATACGAGTACGTACACTCAACGGCCCGGCTGGGATGGCATCATCCATCCCCAGTAACCCCCGGTCATCTGACTCGCTATCCACCGTCACTTCCAGCGTGGTGAGTGTCACACCTAATTGGGCCGCCCGCATGGCAATAACGGTCGCATCACAGTTGGCAAGGGCGGCGCGCGACAGCCAGCCGGGTGAAGGTGCTGACCCCCCACCGCCAATAGCTTTGGGCATATCACTGACTAGCACAGCCCCGTGTGGCCCTTCTGCTCGAAAGCGCAGTCCTTCTTCCACAACTGCGGTGGCGGCTGAATCGGTATAACGGCACTCCTCAGGGTGTTCGGATAAATAGTTGGTGACGTTCTCGATAGACTGTTGGATGTGAGTGACGGACATGGTGACCTCCTTTCTGAACAGCTTGTATGCTATTCGCTATTAACTTAATCCACTATGCAGACGATGCTGGTCTGCACTTTTCAGCTACCAATTGCCAGGGCAAGATACTAGCTGGCTTGTCCTGGCATAGGGACAACACCGAGTTGTTGTAACACGCCGAGACTATCTCCCTGGGTCCAGACTTCGACGGCCTTTCCGCCAGCAAAGCGAACGATGGAGATTGTCGTCATGGTGATCGGCTTGCCAGTTGCGGGGATAGGCATCGGCGCCACGATATCACCGGTGTTGGTGCCACCAAAGGTCCCGCGCATCACTACCTTGTCCCCTTCGGCGACCAGGTCTTCAATCGTCAAATGGAGGTCGGGGAAATCGCGGCGGGTCTCAGTGGCAAATCGTTTGTAGTCTGCGAGGGTGCGAACATCGGGGCTCCCAGGTTCATGATAGACCCAGTTAGGGGCACATAGCTCATCAAAGACAGCTACATTCCCCTGATTCCAACCCTCCTCAATGGCACGACGTACGGTTGCCGCCTTGTTGTCTTCGGTGGACATGGAACATGCTCCTTTCTATGTGTTGCTTCCTTATGCGCTTTGGTGTTTTGCTCCTTGCATGAGAGTAACACTTCCAACTCGTCCTCCGCACCATTTGAAATCGTTCAAGACGCGGCTCCGGCTGCGGGGCGAGACAAGAGCCCAAGTTGTTCCAGTATACTCAGGCGGTCGCAGGACTGGCCCCGACCTCCTTGAGCCCAGAGCCGGCCTTCACGATCAGCACGATGCTCAGCACCAAAGTGCCGAGCAGGAATCCTACAAAGGCCAGGAAGGCGAACGGTCCCCCCACGGCGAAAAAGCCGGAGGTAGCCACCAGGCTGAGACTCCCCAGCAATTGCAACACGGCACCCCCCAGTGCGAACATCCCGAACCAGCGAGGCAGCACGGCCGTCCGCAGCACCAGAAGCGAGACCGTACCAACAAGCAGAAAATCTGGAAGGAACGTAATGCTGATCCCAAAGTTCACCACATTCGACAACGCTTTGATCACTCCGAGGTCCGCCGCCTGTTCAGGAAGTGCCAGACCCATTCCCCAGAAGACCATGCCGATCACGACGGCTGCTACCCCTGAGCCAAAGAAGAGAGTCGAGAGGTGGTGGGTCTCCCCCTCGGCTCGCGCAAAGACCGTACGAACGTAGCCAATGAACCACAGGGAGAACAGGAGTCCTAGCAAAAAGAGGTAATCGGTGACCTTGGCTGCACCACTGTGGGCGGTATAATACGACGCAATTTCGTTGGCAGATGCGCCCGGTGCCGGACGGGGCGGCAGCGCGAACAGTGCGATGAGGCTCAACAGCACAAAGACCAGGCCTGTTGCGGCTTGAAGCCGATCCCATACTGATTTTCCCATGTTGATCTCCTTTCCTGATGCTGTCGGTGAAGTGAACCGGGAGTTGACAGAAGCACAACCAAGATGTTGAGGGAGAGCGGACTTCTCCCTCAACCTACTGGGCCTTGCGGAACCGCACCTCGCCTACTGCCACGATCTCGTGTGGTCCTGCAGCAAGTGGTGCCAAGTTCTGTTTAACCCACTCGGCAGCCCTTCTGGTTGACTCTTCGGCCTGTTCTTGGGTCTCAAAGAGACTGATGGTTAAACCCTCGTCCTCTCCAACTTCCACCCCGACATACTCGACAAAACCTGGTACACTGCTGACAATAGGCACGAACCCGTTTTCAATTCGCTGTACCGCCTCATCGATTAATCCAGGTTTCATCTTCAACCGCCGGATAGCTACATACATCGCTTGACTCCTTTCTTTGGATGGTCACCCAGGAGAAGCGTTTCTTCCCCTGTTTGAAGTGGCCGATGCTCCATACTAGCCACTCTGAAAACAATATGAGACTCCATTTTTTAGCTCCGTTTGTCTGGGGCAGGGTACTCGCCTACGTCCTAGCAACATAGGCTCTTTAGCTCACGGACGCTATGGAAGTGAGATGTCTGACCAGCTGCTGGGGTGCTGAGAAGAAGGGCGAGTGGCTGGTCTGCATCGACAGGATGATTTGACACGGTGTTGCCGTGTACATCCTTTTCTGAAGAGCTGGGGGGATCGCCCGGTCACGCAGACACTCAATGTAGACCCTGGGCACCCGACCAAAGCGTTCTGCGGTAATGCTGACGGGAGTCCCACCGGGAGCCAGTGGCTGGGGAACCAGCAGTGATATGGCACGGGCTACATCCTCCTGGGAACAATCGCCATAGAAAATGTCCTTGAGAGGGGCTCCCTCTTTGAACGTCTGGTACCCTTGTTCCCTATTGACCACCAGGTTTGGCACGAGCAGGGAATCACTCTCCATTTGGGCGAACTGGCGGGCAGTCTCGCCATTCTGTGGGAGAAGAGCCGTGAGGTAAACTAGCCTTTGAATCTTCGCGGGCCGCTCCTCGGCAACCTGCGTGATGACAATCCCTCCCAGGCTGTGGCCCACCAGAATGACCGGCTCAGCGTGAGCATCGAGGGTCTCACACACGCGGTTCGTATAGGCCGCCAGGGTGATCTCACGGATCAGAGTCTTATCCTGACCGTGTCCTGGCAGGTCAAGGGCTTCCACCTGATGTCCTGCCTGCTCAAGCAGAGGGACAACCTTGTCCCAGCACCAACTGCCATGCCATGCACCGTGGACGAGGACATACGTACTCATAGCTCTCTCCTTTCTTTCGCTGGTCACGCACCAGCAGACTGTCTGCTCCTGGTCGCATGAAGTCGCCACTCCATCTACTCTGCAAACGATGTGGGACTCCATTTTTTAGCTACCACTTGCCAGGGCAAGGGACTAGCTGGCTCGCCCTGGTGCAGGATTCAGGCCAAGTTGTTGGAACATGCCAAGCCAGTCTACCTGGTGCCAGATTTCCGCGAACTGGCCGTTGGCGAAGCGGGCGATGGCGATTCCTGTGACGGTGACATGCTTGCCCGTCGCGGGGTGAGGCTCTGGAGCCCCGATATCACCAGTGTTGGTGCCACGAGCTGTCAAGCGCACCACCACCTGGTCCCCTTCAGCGATCAAGTCATCAATCGTGATATGAAAGTCAGGGAAGGCTTTGAGGATCCCGGCGATCCACTGTTTATCTTCTTCGCGGGTGCGAACATGGGGAAGGCCAGGATCATGGAAGATGAAGTCGGGGGCATAGAGCTCATCAAAGACGGCAAGATGGCCCTGATTCCAGACCTCCTCAATGAGACGATGAACGAGTGCCTTGTTGTCTTCGGTGGACATAGAGCTGTTCCTTTCTTTGATCATGTGCTCATGCTCTTCTCTTCCCAGCGCTTGCCGGATCAGGCAAGATGGGAAGGAGAAGCGATAAGCATAATTCCGGTCTGCGAGGGATGCGTCCCAGCGATGCTGGCGAGCAACAGGAGAACACCCAGCAGAAGGGCAACACACAGGAGAGCTCCAAGGATGCTTACCACGACGGCCTGCCGGATCACTATTCTATTCATATTGTTTTCCTCCTATTGCTGTTGGCTTCTCAATGCTCTAACGTGACTTTTCCTGGCCCGACATGCTTCTTTCTCACGTTCTATGGGAGGACCGGTGTCCCACCGATTACTGGATTCGGCGCCGGTACAGGCGAGCCAGTCAAAGGCTGGCCGAGGACGATACCCCAGATCAGCAAGATGAGGCACACAACGAGGAGTAGCCATAAATAGATGAACCTAAAAGGATCATCCCGCAGCCGCGCTCTCAAGGTAGCGCGTACGAGTCCAATGAGTACGCCCACCGCACCGATGCCGCCGATAAGAGTAAAAGCCACATCTAAAGCCATAGCTAGTCTTTGACCCCCGATTGCTTTTGCGTAGACGCCTGAGAAGCCAGCGAGCATGCTTGCACTGATTTTCTGTTCGCCTTGCTGTGTTGGGAGGGTGTCTGCCTGAGCAAATCCCTCCTGGTCTGACTCTTCTCATACGAGGTTGCGTACTCAGATGCCATCTTTGCGTGACTGTCGCGGTTCCTCTCGAGTACGACCTAGGGGTGCAGTTCGCCCCGCTGCACCCTGGCCAGGAGGGTCATCCAGGCGAGGACTTGCGGCAAAGAGAGTGGCAAGCTGAAGCTGTGGGGGAGATCGTGATCACCACCAGGTCCGCTTTCTAGCTCTTGCCGTCGCCTCTCTAGAGCACTCATGCCCCTGCTCTCCGGGACGCTTCCTTCCCCGCCACGCTCGTTCACTGCTGGTTGGCTGATCACCGCAATGGCTCCCCTCTGAAGCTCCGTTCCTCCCTCACGTTCGGATATGCTCCGCACCACCGTCGGTGGGCGGAGCATGCGCTCACGGAGAAATTGTGCTGCCGTCACCGAAGTGGATGCCAGCCCTTTGTTCTCCTGCTCGAACTGCTCTGCCAGGCCCACGCGTTCGGAGGAGGAGAAGACCCGCAGCTGATCGTGCGGAAGGGCACGAAAGAGCCGCAGGAAGTGAAACAGGGCATCCAGCGAGCTGAGGACCGTCGATTTCCACTGCCAGGTCGGCGCTGCATCCACCTGGATTGCGACACGATAATACATCTGCTGCATCCTTCCCTTTGGTACGCTCAACACCCATCCACCAGGCCAGGATCGTCTCTCTGTGAGCAACTTCCTATTACTTCACGAGCAAAACCTTCTGCTCCAAGTCTACTGTGTGGAAGGCAAAAGCACACCTGTAGAATCACCTGTTGTCGCTACCGGTCTTTGAGGGAGCAGAAGAGGGTGATCGCGAGGGATACCCGTAGAATTACCGGGGTGGTGCTCACAAGGAACGGTGATCGAGCTTCAAGCTCAAGCGTATGGAGGTCTGTCAGAGGATCAGCAGAAGAACAGAGGTCTCTTCACACCAATGCGTGATCAAGGGCATAGCGAGTCGCCGCACTGCGCGAGGAGACCCCGAGCTTGCTGTAGATCGCAGTCAGGTGCCAGTTGACCGTGCGTGGGCTGATGACGAGTTGCTCGGCGATCTGGGCATCGGTCTTGCCTTGTGCGACCAGGCGCAGCACCTCCATCTCGCGTGCGGTCAGGCCGGCAGGATAGGAGGAATGCCGTGTGGGAGGGGTCGGAGCAGATTCCGGCGCTGCCTGGGCTTGCTGCGGGACCTGTGGCACGAATGCCTCATGCGAGGCGAGCGCCTGTGCGGGGGTCATGGTGCGGCCCCTGGCTCTGGCCTCTTCGAAGGCTGGCTCGCCCAGCTGACTGCGCACGACGGCCACCATGTGTTCATAGAGCGCCTGCGGTATGGCGACGCTGCGGGACTCGCGTAGGGGCTCGGCTGTTCCCCAGAGCATGGCGGCCCAGGTAGGCAACCCCTGTGCCGCGGCCACACAACCCAGCCCTTTTAGCCCGGAGGCGATGTAGTTCGTGTGCTCGATATCCAGGGCGATAGCGAGCCCCTCTGCATACCGCTGGCGGGCCGCCGTATAGTCCCCTCGCAGCGCGGCCAGCCCTGCCAGCTGCAAGCGTGACTGCGCTACGGTTCGTCGATCGCCAACCTCGGAAGCCAACCGGGCACTGTCGGTCAGGAATGCCTCCGCCTGGCTGAGCTTCCCCTGCTGGAAGGCCAGCCGTCCTAGCAGGCTGAGGACCAGGGTGATCCCAAAGGCATGGCCGAGCGCTCGATAGGTGGCCAGACTCTCCTCCAGCAGGATCTGAGCGCGTGCTTCATGATCCTGACTCATCTCGGCACGAGCGAGCAGGACAAGGACGACACTCATCAACGCCTTCTCACCCACCGCTCTGCACTGGATCAGGCACTCCTCGAAACAGGCACTCGCCCGCGGAGCGTCTTGCTGGTACAACGCCAGGCGGCCAAGGCTCGTGAGCGCATAGACGATGGTAAAGCGGTCCCCGAGGACACGGGCAGAGGCCAGGGCCTCCTCCAGGCACGCCTGCGCCTGGGCGTAGTCGCGCCTTTCCTGCATCAGGGCTACTCCGCGCAGGATCAGAGCGACGGTCATCTGCCAGTGATCTCCCTGCTTCCGCGCCAGCGCCAGGGCTTCGTCGGCGACCGGCTCTAACCCATGCACGTCATTCTGGCCCCACATGATCAGACCGACCGTGATGAGCGCTTTGAGGTGGAGAGGGGAGATGATCGTCCCAGCTTGTGCTAGGAGGCGCTCCAGCACGCCACGTCCTTCGCGTAGATATCCCCGTCCGGCCCAAAAAAACTGCAAAGCACTCGCCAGGCACAGGGCTAACTCCACCTCCTCCGCCCCCCCTGCCATGGCCGCATGGAGGATGACCAGCAGGTTGTCCAGGTCCCGTTCCAACCGATCAAACCACAGCAACTGTTCGGGACCAAAGAGGTGTGGCTCGGCTTGCTCTGCGAACTCCAGGAAGTAGTCTGCGTGCGCTCGCCGTGCGGCTTCCAGCTCTCCCTGCCGCTCGAGGCATGCCAACCCGAACTCGCGGATCGTCTCCAGCATGGCGAGCCGGGGTTCGCCACCTTCTTGCTCCGTTTGCTGCACCAGGCTCTTGTCGAGCAGCGATGCGATTCCATCAAGCACAGAGGAGCCCTGGTCGCCACCCCCCTGACCTCCCTGGCACACCGCTTCGGCAGCCTCAAGCGTGCAGCCGCCGACGAAGATGGAGAACCAGCGGAAAAGGCGCTGGTCCTCTGCTGTCAGCAGGTCGTAGCTCCACTGCAGGGTGTTGTGCAGCGTCTGCTGGCGGGTGGGCAGGTCACGTGCTCCCCCCGTCAAGAGCTCGAGCCGGTGGGAGAGCCGCCTCAGCAGCGCCTGGGGTGGCAGGAGCTTGCTGCGAGCAGCGGCCAGTTCGATGGCCAGCGGCAGCCCGTCCAGGTGCGCGCAGATCTCGGCGATGGCGCGGGCATTGGCTGGGGTCACACCAAAGGCGGGCTGGATGGCCTGCGTGCGCAACAGAAAGAGACGCACCGCGGCTTGTTGCGTGAGGGCCTCGGGTTCTGGAAGGTGCGTGAGATCGGGCACCGCGAGCGGAGAGAGAGGAAATTCGTGCTCGCCGGAGAGGTGGAGGGCAGCCCGGCTGGTGACGAGCATGCGCAGGCGAGGACAGGAGGCGAGCAGAGAGGCGAGCTGAGGGGCCGCCTGGACCACCTGCTCGAAGTTGTCCAGCAGCAAGAGCAGGTGCCGCTCGCGCAGGGCGGCATGTACCTGTTCCTCCACAGGGAGATCTCCTGCTTCCCACAGGCCGAGTGCCTGGGCCATGGCCGCCAAGACGCGGGTGGGGTCGCGGACCGGGGCGAGCGGCACGAAGCAGACGCCATCGGCGAACTCGGCGCGCACCACGCGCGCCACCTCCAGGGCCAGGCGCGTTTTGCCAACGCCACCGGTGCCGGTGATGGTGAGCAGGCGCACCTCTGGACGCGAGAGCAGGTCGCAGATCGCCTGCACCTCCTGTTCGCGCCCGATCAAGGCCGAGAGTGGCACCGGGAAGCTGGAAAGCCATGGTGTCGAGCGGGCCGTTTCGTGTGATCCCTGTGCTCCAGTGGCTCGCCGCCGATGCGTCCTCGCTCGGGAAGAGGCCTCAGACGACGGTCTCGTTTCTCCTTCCCGACTAGGCACGTCGAGCGAGTTATCCCCCTCTCCCTTGTTTGCCAGCATCACTGCCACCGACTGCAGCCGCTCGAGCGTGAGTCCTTCCGACTGACCCAGATAGGCCCGGTGCAGCTTGCCTTGCCACGTGCGATAGGCGCGCCAGTATGCTCCCCCGCGCCGGTTGCCTGCATGCTCTTTGTGTGCGGTGAAGCTACCATGCTCACCGCGAAAGGTGAAGATCGAGGCTGTCTGGAGCCAAGCATACCAGTCGGAGGAGTCCACCACGATCTGTACGGGAAACCTATCCCGCAGGTCGGTGAGGATGCCATCCTGGATGATCGGAGAGACCTGAACCATCGCTGCCTCCCTTGACTGCCATCTGCACCCGAACAGGGATTCCCGAACAGTATAGCACATGTTCGGGAATCCCTTCCAGAAGCGTTATACACCCAGGTAGCGGCTAGGAATGAAAACAGAAGATTCTACCTACACTCTTCATCCTCGCAGCTACACGTTTCCCCCGTGCGGGCCTCGTGTAGAGCTTCGCGGCCCTCGCGCACAATGAAGTAGACAAGCACAAGCGCAGCCAGCGGGTCGGCCCACCACCAGCCGAAGAGCCTGTTGAGTAGAAGGCCAGCGAGGAGCGTAAAGGACATATAGGCACAGGTAGCACTGCACGCGGCATCTGCCTTAAGAGCTGCGCTCCCAATGCGCCTGGCTACACGCAGCTTGCCCTGCCAGAGCACGGGCATGAAGATCGCCGCTGCTATCGCCAGACCTATGCCCCACCACGACGCCTCCGGTCGGCTCTGTATGATCAAGGCAAACGCGCTATCGCCCACAATGTAGATAGCAAGAGCGAAAAGGCTTAATGCAGTAACCCAGGCCGCGCGCCGCTCAGCCTGCTCAATTGCATCGGTTGTACCTCCCCGCTGCTCGACCAGCAAGCGCCACAACAAAACACCCCCTGCAATGAGTTCGATCACGCTGTCGATCCCAAAACCTTGCAGGGAAACGCTGCGTGTCATATAGCCAATGATAATAGCTATACTCGCCTCGAAAGTCATCCAGGCAATAGTAACAACTTCGATCCAGATACCAAGGCGTACCTGGCCAGCGCTGTCGCGCGTGAAGAGTTGCTCTTGTACCTGCCTGACCTGCGCCATCAACGCGCCTCTTTCTGTTTTCTGGGAGGTGAAATTTGATCTGCCACACCCGGTGGCAAAGTACAGGCTTCGTGAGTATGGCCGTTATGTTCTGATTCTACCGTCTTCATCTGGCAATAGAGCCCATCCATGCAGGTTCCTTGATGGGGATCGCTCTCGAACTGGATGGCGGTATGACCAATGCTATATTTCTCGCTGAGCATAGCGGTGAGCGATTGTAAGATGGGTGCGCTCTGGCTCGGTGGCAGATTGTCGATCAGTACATGGCACGAGAGCGCATTCATATGGCTGGTGATACACCAGACGTGAAGATCATGCACGTCCTGGACACCATTGATCTTCCTCATGTCCTCCACGAGCTGTGGCAGAGAGATGTTTTTCGGGGTGCTTTCAAGTAGGATGTCGGTCGTTTCACGCAAGATATGCCAGGCGCCCAGCGCGATAAGCGCGGCTATAGCGACGGAGAGCAGGGGATCGGCGATGGTCCAGCCCGTGGTGAGAATGATGATACCGGCAATTACTACACCTATCGACGCGCCGACATCGCCGAAGACATGGAGAGCCGCTGCACGCACGTTCAGGTTACTGCTCTCTCGCCGCAGGCCGAAACCTATGAAGAGATTGACAACAATACCTACACCTGCCGAGAGAAACATCACCAGTGGCTGTACCGCTTCGGGATGTTGAAAGCGCTGGGCTGCCTCGAAGAGGATGGCCAGGGCAATGAGAATCAGTGTTACTGCATTGACCAGCGCTGCCAGGATACCTACGCGGTGATAACCAAAGGTTCTGCGAGCATTGGATGGTCGCTCCGCTTGTAGCGTGGCAAACCATGCCAGTCCAAGCGCGAAGATATCCGTCACAACATGGCCCGCGTCCGAGAACAGAGCCAGTGAATTAGCCAGCCAGCCGCCCACCAGTTCCACAACCAGGATAAGGATCGTCAGAAAAAAAGCCAGGCGCAGGCTCTGTTTTGCCATTTCATGAGTATGATTATGTTCATTACTCATAATAACACTCCTTAGATATCCTCTGCGCCACCTTCGTTCGCGTGAGTCATTCCTATTTCGAGCAGCGAGCGAATATGCTCATCCGTCAGGCGATAATAGACAATTCGCCCGGCTTTGCGCGTGGTAACAATTTTCTGATGCCGTAGAACGCGGAGTTGATGCGAAATTGTAGTATCGTCCCGGCCAAGACCCGCTGCCAGGTCACAGACGCACAATTCTTCAGCAGGCGCGCGTAGCAGCGCATAGACGATCTGCAGGCGCGTAGGATCACTTAAAACAGCGAAAAGCGCGGCCACACCGGCCGCTTTGTCTGCGGGTAGGCGCTGTCGCCTGACCGCCAGCGCGTGTTCCGGGTGGACACACCGCTCCTGGCAGATATCCTCGTATGTCTCTGGCCTTACTGTCGCATTGGCCGGCTGAGATGCCATATAGGTGGCTCCTATTCCTGAATAGCTGTACACTCATGCAGCTATTCTTGATATCAGTATATCATACCGGCAGCCTATGTGCAAATTGGCATCTGATTGTCTTACTATTTACCCACGCATTGGCGCTGGACAAGGCTATCAGCATACTCTACAGTGACATTATATTGACCAGATCGAACAAAACGAGGCTGGAGGACACATGAGAAAACTTCGCTATCACCTGGTTGACGTTTTTACAGATCGCGCCTTTGGAGGCAACCCACTCGCAGTCCTTCCTCATGCGCGTGGGGTATCTCCCATCGTGATGCAGGCGCTCGCAAAAGAGTTCAACCTATCGGAGACCACGTTTGTATTGCCGCCGCAGGACGCGCAAAATACCTATCGCGTGCGCATTTTCACCCCGGCTGTTGAGCTGCCAATGGCTGGTCATCCCACAATCGGCACGACCTTCATCCTGGCAAGAGAGCATCTCATCGATTGGGTCGGGCCTGAAACCACCATCCAACTCGAGGAAGGGGTAGGGACAATACCGGTGACATTGAAGCGGCAGGACAATGGGGCAGTATTTATCCAGATGAGCCAGCCGCTGCCAGCGTTTGGAGCGCAGTTCCCTGATAAGCAGGCAATGGCCGAAATGCTTTCCCTCGAGGTGGACGTGCTTGATCCACACCTACCTTTGGAGGTAGTATCCTGTGGTGTTCCCTTCCTGTTTGTACCGCTGCGCGATATAGAGGCGATGCGAAAGCTTCGTTTTCGACAGGATGTATCAGAGCGCGTCTTGCGCAATTTCGAGACAGCGAACGTGTTCGTATTCACGCGCGAGGTTGAAATGGAGGGTGCCACCGTTCACAGCCGCATGTTTGCTCCGGCATTAGGAGTTGCAGAAGACCCCGCGACGGGTGCGGCCAGCGGACCCCTGGGATGCTATCTCGTGCGCTATAACCTGGTTGCCCATGCCAAAAAGGTCGAAATCATCAGCGAGCAGGGGCTTGAGATGGGCCGCCCCAGCCTTATACACATTGAGATTGAGCAAGACGATGGACGTATCACGGCAGTACGTGTAGGCGGCCAGTGTTACTACATGGGTGAAGGTTGCATAGAGCTACACGAGAATCATGACTAAGAAGACAGAGCAGCTTCGCAGGCTCGTCTCTCGTAGGTCCCCGATTATGAGTTTTCACAACCAAGATCGGTAATACCCTGTAGGCGCCGCCTACGACATGGCCGGTTTTGGTCGTTAAAGTTCATTATCGAGGGACCAGGGTTTGCCCCTGTCATGTTCCCTTACTTGCGCACACCCTACCAGCATGCTAAACTGAAGCGTGTACACTTCATCCGAGCATACAATCGATACCTGGTGGCAACAATTACGGCCCATACTCACAGTACTCTATGCGGTCATTGCCCTTGTTCTGCTCATCATTAGTGGAACCGGCCAGGCGCGCCTCCTGTCGGAGGTTGACCATGTGTTTGGCGGATTCTTCTGGGCCCTCGATACAGACGGGCAAGTGGTTGTGGTTTCTACCCCGCCTCAGTTACCTCCCTTCGGGGCATCTGCCAGTTCGCTGACCAGCGTTGATCGCATTATTGGAGTAAATGGCGAACCGGTATCAGCATTGACGAGCGTATATCAACATGCCCAACCCGGTGAAACAATTACCTACACGATTCAGCACAACGATCAGGTGATACAACTCAAGAACCCGGCCGCGCTCTTCACCTGGGACATGTGGTGGCAAAACTATGGCCTGGCGCTGCTTGCAGGCATCAGCTGGCTCGTGGTTGGCCTTGTATTGCTGGCCAGGGCACAGGAATGGACGGGTGCCGTCGAAGGCATTACCCTGTTGCCGCCCGCCATGTTATTCTTACTCTACAGCCATTGGGGCAACGTCCAGCAAGCCTACGCGGCAGATGCCGTTTTCCAGTTGCTGTGGGTTCCCGCGTTTGCCTTGCTTGGAGCAGCCTTCATTCATCTCAGCCTGACCTATCGTCCCCAGGTGATCAATACACCTCGCGCTCCCCGCTTCATAGTAGACGGGTTGCCGTACCTGCCGCTAATTGCCCTTGTCGCTTTTGAATGGAGCTCCTACCTCATCAGGGGGGCTGTGCCGACACGCATCAACCTGCTCATTACTCTCGGCTACGCTGCCTTCGGTGGGGCAATCAGCATCTGCATCGGGGTCACGTCACTGCTGCGTGTTAGCGGCTTGTTACCAGGAGAGCGCGTTCCTGCGCGTGTTCGTCGTCGCTTGACCGACCTTTTGACCCTGTGGATTGGCGGCTTGGGGCTGGGTTTCTGCTTAGGCATCCTGCCTATCCTGCTGACAGGCAAAACGCTCCTGCCCTTACCGATCTTCTATGCTTTGGCAACTGTTTACCCTTTGCTGCTGCTCTATGCAATCCGTTCGCTGCGTATGATAGATCGCCTTGAGCTTACCCTGGAACAGCGCGGTGAGGCGCTGCGCGAGCAGCAGAAAACCGCCGGGGAACTGCGCCAGGCCAACAAAGAACTCCAGCAGGCTACGTCTCTCTTGTTGCATGCCGATGCACACCTGCGCTCTATCCTTTCCCAGCGCATTCATGACCAACCCAAGCAACAGGCTTTACGCATCCGCTCGCTGATGGGGCACTGGCAGCACAAGCTGAAGGTGGAAGCTGAACACGACCCCGCGGGCAAGGTTTCCGTCCTGCCAATTGTTGATGCGCTCGGCAAAGTACGTAAGATCAGTGAAGAGTTAGAGGGCGATTTGCGTGGGCTCCAACTGCTTGTCGAAGACGCCTACCAGCGCCGTAGTTTAGGGTTGCGCCTGCACCTGGAGAAGCTGGTACGCGAGGACCTGCCCGCGCTCCACCCGGAGTCGCCACTCAAAGTACAGGCAGACCTGTGGGCGCTGGATGGTCTGGGCCACGACCTGGAGCAGACCGAACAGGGCACAAAGATTGCCGAAGCTGTCTCGTACGCCGTCACGCAGTCCTTGCTCAATGTCTATAACCACGCTGGAGCGAGTTTTGCTACCGTGCATACTGTTCGTATGAACGACCATCTGGAGGTCTATATCACCGACGATGGACGTGGCTTTGAAACCAGTGCTATCCCCCTCGACAAGACGAGCCTGTTTAAAGCCCAGTTGAAGGTCCGCGAAACTGGAGGTACGCTCGTCATTCAATCGGTTCCTCGCCCCCAGGCAGAGCACGGCACGACCATTATGCTGCGCGTGCCTCTACCCGAGTAATCTAGTCCTGCCGTAGGCCAGCATAGGCCTCGTATGCGTGTGCCAACAATACCCGCCTCCCCGGATTGCTTGGTGTGCCGCCAATGGCAAAAAAGTTGTAAAGCTCGCTCACAAGGTTTTCAAGCGGACCCATGTTTGGCTCACCCTTTGCATTGAGAAAACCCATGCGCAGGGCAATTTCATCGTTGCTCAATCCACTCGCGATAAATGCGGCGCACTCTTCCTGGCGCGGCGTCAAATGCTGCCCACGCAGCTTCTTGAGCAAATAACTCACTACTTCCGGGTCGATAAAGGTCTCATCGCGGCGTAACACAGTAAGCGCAATCCGCCCGAGGTAGTCCGGTTCTATGTTCGCAAAAAGCGCGTAGCCATGAAGTCCAGGTTGTTTTCCACCACGTTTGCCTGCGCCTGGTGGAGTGCCGCGCCGGGTATACTCACGGCGGAAGATTTCAGCGGCCAGCGTCCAGCTTGGGTCCTGGGTATAAATGACCACTCGCAATCCCGGCGCCAGTTCAAGCAGTGTACGTCCCAGCTCTACCCCGTTGTCGCTCCCCAGCCGCAGGTCAGACAGGACGAGCCAGCCCGCCAGGGTAGGATTCTGGGCTCGCTGCTCCTCGCAAAGCGACTCAATCAGCCGGGTGGCGCTGGCAGCATCTCCTGCCTGGGCATGAAGACGCAGTTGTGGCGTCTCCTCTACCAAATCGCAAACGCCCCTGCGTTTAACAGGAGTATCATCAATAACAATAACGGGGATCGCTGTTTCACCCATACCTAATAATATACTATGTCCATGGTGAGTTTTGCCTGCCTGCTGCCAGCCCCTATCCCGCCCGGCGCTGCTCGTATTTTGATCTGTGCCGCTTCACAGGTCGGCGAATCAGGTCGGCGCCGCCAGGATACGTACCATCGAGGATATCTTCAATCTGGCCGGGCCGATCCTCACTGTCACCATGCGCAACGTCTGCCAGCGGTACCGCCTGACCCCCATGCTGCGAAGTGTCTCCTACAAAGAAGGAGGCTACCACACCGGCCAACACCGCGTCATTGCCGAGTAGTGCAGACACAACTTCAACCTTATTGCATTCCTGCACCGGAAGGTGTGTCATAAGCGTACTGCGCACCTGCTGGAGCAATAACCCGTTCGCGCCAAGCACGCCACCGCCTAGGATGAGCATGTCTGGCGCGAAGGTATCGATATATATGGCGCTCGCGGCGCCCAACCAGCGGCCCATCTCGCTGTAGATCTGTAGCGCCACTCCGTCGCCTCGTGCCGCCTCTTCTGCCAGCAGTAGTGGACTGAAGTACTCACCATTGCTCAGGCGCGCTGCCAGGCTCGTCTCCTCCCCGCGCCTCAACGCACGTAGCACCATTCTCTGCATAGCATCGATAGACACCAGGGTATTGATGCAGCCGCGTTTGCCACAACTACAGCGCAGCCCGTTCGTTGCAACAGGCACGTGGCAGACGTGGCCCGTGTACTGCTGCGTAGGCTGCTCTAGCTTGCCATCTACTATGAAGGCAGCCCCCACCACCGCATTCACGGTCAAAAAGAGCAGGCGGCGCGAGCCTTTGCCCGCGCCAAAACGATACTCTCCTAGTAATGCAGCATCGACATCGACATGTAGATGAGTGGGTAACTCAAAGCGAGTTTCAAGCAGATCACCGAGGGGGATGCCATTGAGAGCAGGTAATGTAGGAATGAGTAAGGGACGACGTGAAGCATGATCTAATGTACCAGGGACAGATATACCCAGTCCGCGCACGTGAAAGCTTTCAGCAGAGGCATAGGCCAGCATTTGTTCAATACAGCGCAAGTAGGGTTCCAGCGTAGCAGCAGCAGGCCGCCCCCGCAGGGTCTTTGCATAGAAACGATGGTGTACCCTTCCGTGGCGATCAACCAGTGCAATGGTGGCCCCGCCCACAGCAACCTCTACCCCTACCGCTGCGCTCTCGTCTATACCCATGAGCTAACCCGGCTCTATTTTCTAGTATTTCATTAGAACGTACGTTCTTAGTCGAATAGGCCTACAGTAACGAGTAAAAAAACAGTAAATAAGGAATATCTAGATAAAGTATATTGATGCCTCTAGTGCTTGTCAAGATCAGATGTTCGGAATTTCTGTCCTAACTCAGCCTGATCTATGCATCCGGTCGTCCGGGTGGTAATGTTCCCTATGTCGTGGTACATTAAAGGAGTAGCGTTCTCAAGAGTGAACAGGAGTCTATTGTGTCCAGTACCTATGATCCCAATCAAGGTCAACAAAGACCAAAAAAGCCACCTATCTTTGGACAGGGACATGGCCTCTCTGACGAAGAAGGGGCAATGATCCAGCAAATGATTCGTGAGGAGCAGCACTCGGCGCGTGCATTATATATTCCCAAGGAGGACCTTGCTCAGGAGGCAACCACCCAACTTTCTGAAGAGGCGGCTCGGGTAATTGGCGAAAGTAAAGTGCGCCAGATCCTGCAGGTGTTCAATCGCGACTACCTCTATGGTCAGGGACGTTTTGACGAATACAAAGACGGATTGATCCTCAAATGGGGCGACGGCTATTCGCGCAAGCATATCTGGGCCACCGTTGAGAACGGCAACCTCGTATTCGAGACCAACCACGCAAAAAAATGCGAAAAGTCCTACTGTACCGGCCATCAGCATGTTTTGACGCCCGACCTGTACCGGAACTGGGACGTGATCAACCAGGAACTGGGCGACCTCTTCCGCCGGCCGGTGCACGAGCGCTCCGACGATTAGGATGAGCATGCCATGACAACACGTATTCTCGCGCTGGAGAAAGACCTCTTCTTCTCGGTGAAGATGCGCGATACCCTGCGCCATCACGACATGGAGGTAACGACAGTGCGCACGCTGCCAGCCTTCGAGCAGCTTCTAGCAGCCCCCGAGGGAGAGGGACCTGAACTCGTCATCGTCAATACCGCTACCACGGGTGTCGATTGGGAGTCTGCAATTCGCCAGGCGCGAACGCACGGTCTGCCGGTTTTAGCTTTCGGCTCGCACATGGACCTGAAGGCGCGCGAACGGGCTATCAAGGCAGGTGCCCGGCGCGTCGTTGCCAATTCCAAATTTGTGACCGATATGCCTGGCCTGGTCCAGCGTATGCTCAGCGAGCCGGACGCGCTTTCACTGGGAGATCCAGGCATAGAACAGCAAGAGGCTTAACGAGGCCATCCAAAGTTGGCCTTCTCATTCTCATTTTTTAGGAGCCAGGAGCGTGCCAGCTACACCATCGTATGTCTTGAGCTGGGCACGCGCAGCTTCAACCACTCACCACAGGATATGCGAGGCGATAGCCAAAGGGAACAAGTAAAAGCCCCTGCCCGAGCTTGCGTTTTTGATATGGAGTAGTGAGACGCCGGTACGTCCAGTGGTCGCGGAAGAAGGTTTTACGGAAGAGTCTTGGGGGCTGTTGTAGACGGTGCATAGCTTGGTATCGCGGGCGATGAGCGATGCGTGTGCTCATGTATACTCCTTTAGTTGAATAACAAGCACAAAAAAGAAACCTTTCCTAACAATATATACGTCAGGAAAAGTCTCTTTGTTCTCATTAGTGGCTGGCTGAATGATTGGATCGAGTATTGCTATTCCAACCTTATCTGCGCATGCGAAACATATGTGTTAATGCCCGCAGCCGCAGCTTCGAGCATCTCCACCACCACCATCTGCGGTCTTGAACGAATGCCCACAGCCGCAGCTCGATACCGCGTTGGGGTTGTTGACGGTGAAGCCCGCGCCCATCAGGCTATCAACATAGTCAACCTCACTGCCAGAGATGTAGCCCAGGCTCATCTCATCCACCAGCACTTTGACGCCCTCCAGCGCGATAACGGTGTCACCATCTTGCTCTTCGTCAAGGGTCATACCGTACTGGAGACCTGAGCAACCACCACCAGCGACGAAGATGCGCAGGGCGAGGCTGGGATCATTTTCCTGTGTTATCAGGTCGCGTACCTTGCCCGCTGCTGTGGGTGTCATGGTCAGCAAGCTCGTCTCAGTCATTGGTTGCTGGTTCTGCTCGATCATGTATGTATACCTCTCTCTACAAGGGGAATGCTACTCAACCCCTCAGTCACTTATAGCATGCCAACTGGACGTTTCTAACGTCTCCGTTGTAACGTATTATATCCTACAAAAAATGAAGCGTCAAGGCGCTTGTTCAAAGGACTCACACAAGTTGTCCCTTGAGGACGATTAATCTGGCAAAGCACATTAACGCCGGATACACTCCCTTGCGAACAGGCGTACCGGTTCCAGGTCCCGCGCGTCCGGCATATAGATAATAATTTCCTGTGCGCCTGCCTGCTCGATCTCCAGCAGTCGCTGCCGGATACGGTCTGGCGTGCCGACCAGGGCCTGTTCGCGGATGCGACCAGAAGGAATATTACGCGCGAACGAAACGCTCTTAGCAAGCGCCGCCTCGTCGGTCTCTGCAATTGCACAGTTGAACAACACTGTGCGCCGGATGGTGTTGTAGTCGCGTCCAACGTCTTCGCAATGCTTTTTGATGATAGCAAACTTCCGCTCAAGTCCTTCGAGATCGAGGTGACCGATATTGCAGGCGTCACCGTATTGCGCGACCAGTTTGAGTGTGACCTGCTCGCCGCCACCACCAATAAGCAGGGGAATGTGCGGCTTCTGCACGCCTTTAGGCTGGTTGATCGCGCCATGTACCTGGTGGTATTTGCCTTCAAATACGGCCTCGTCATCCGTCCACATTTTCAAGATAATCTGCACCGCGTCGCGCAGTTGGCGCAGGCGCGTAGGTCCATCGGGAAAATCGTAGCCGTAAGCGTGAAACTCGTGCTGATACCAGCCCGCGCCAATACCAAAATCGAGCCGCCCGTGCGATAACACGTCAACCGTGCTCGCCATCTTTGCCAGCAACGCAGGGTTGCGGTAGCCGTTGCAGGTGACCATCTGGCCGATGCGTACGCGCCTGGTGTCACGGGCGAGCGCGGCAGTGCTGGTCCAGCATTCGAATGTCACCTCCTGCGCCGGCGTGGGAACAGTGTGGAAATGATCGAATAACCAGATCGAATCAAAGCCGACTGCTTCGGCCTCCTGCGCAACGCGAGTCATTGTCTCGTAGGCCTCGATAGGGTCGGCAATGCCGACGAGGTCCATACGCCATCCCTGGGGAACAAGTAACCCAAATTTCATAGAAACTCCGTTTTGGATACCCGCCTCCATTCATGGAGCGACAGGTGTGAACGCTGCACGGCCTCGCAGGAAAAACCCCGAAGGGTGCAGTTTTTAGCGGAAACTGCAAAAACCGTGGCCCGATTGCGGGCCACCGTGTTGTTGCACGGGTACAATTCCCCTTCGAGACTGCAAGACAGGCATAGGTCTGTGACCGTCTGCTTGGGCGCGGCAGGTAGTGGTTGGGACTAGGGGGGCATCCCAAACGTACTTCCCAGCTCGTCACCGGAATTTCCCTATTTCTTAGCCCGTCTCGCTGCTGCTTGTGCGGTGAGTTGCCCCACGGAACAAGCCCTCTAGTCAGTGCTTACGATGCGCTAGCCCTCCACGCAAGCCCGTCCAGTTTTAGGGGGCGGGTCACTGACTGTCATATTAGGATTACTTCCTTCGTAGTGGTAATCAGAAGAACACTCTTCTCCCGTTATTATGCGATATCCTGAAAGATCGTGCCATGGGACAATTGCGACACTTGTGACACGAATTGCTGGAATCCTCCCTCGTCCCTTCTATCAGGGTCGGAAATACCCGCTTTCCATGCTACACTTCAGAGAAAATACCTGTTTTTGGGAAGGAGATGTTCTATGGACAAAGCTACGTTCATCGAAACGCTGCATACCGGGCGTGCCGAGTGGGAAGCGCTGCTCGCGGAGGTTGGCGAAGCTCGCATGCTCCAGCCGGGCGCGGCGGGAGAGTGGTCGGTCAAAGACGTTATTGCTCATGTGATGTGGAGCGAGCGCGAGATGGTAGGGGTTATGCAAGCCCACGCGCTCGTGGGCTCCGACCTGTGGGATTTACCCGAAGACGAGCGCAACGCGGTCGTCTTCGCAGAGCAGCGGGATCAGCCTTTGCACGATGTACTCACCGAAGAGCAGCAAGTGTATGCCCAGTTCCTTGAAGCGGTCCAGGCCCTTTCTGACGAGGATTTCACCGACCCGCACCGTTTTCGCGAGATGCCGGAGCAGTGGCTTCCCTGGCAGATCCTGGCTGGCTGCTCGTTCGCACACTACCGCCAGCATACGCCGTCGATCCGCGCCTGGCTCAGCAGCATGGCATGAAGTGGAAACTCGTTCATACGGCGGGCGAGTTTTTCTAAGTTGGGACAGTTGTGACACTTGAGACAGTTGGGAGCAATACTCATGGCACTCTGGGATTTTCCCTGTTTTTCAACTCAACTTGGGACAGTTGTGACACTTGAGACGTACCCGTATCAGTAGGCGTTTTAGCAAGGGAGGTTTATTCATATGGCTACAATAATCGCGGACTTTTTCAAGTACAACCTGTGGGCGAACCTGCGTGTGCTCGACGCTTGCGCGGGTCTCGACGACGTGCAGCTCGATGCTACCATCAGAGGAACTTTTGGCAGTGTACGGGAGACCCTGGTGCATATCGTTGCCGCCGAGGAAGGCTACGTGCAAAGATTCACCGGACAGAGGACTGAGCCTGCGCTCCATGAAGGTGATCCCTTTCCCGGTTTCGACGAACTGCAGCGGCGAGCGCGTCAGAGTGGTGAAGGACTGATTGCAATCGCAGAGCAATTCGATGCTGCTCAGGTCCTCCATCTCTCCTATCAAGGACAGCTTTATGATGTCCCGGCCATCTTCGTCTTAATCCAGGCCATCAACCACGCGACCGATCATCGTTCTCAAGTGGCCACTGTGCTGAGCCAGCAGGATGTAACGCTGCCCGAACTCGACGGCTGGTCGTATTATTGGGCTTGTGAGGATGCGATGAGAAAATCGGACGAGGTCAGGTAGAGGCAGGTTTGATGATAGTCTGCAGCTGGTTGAGTTTTATTTTCGGTCTCAAGCTGTCTTGATTATGGGACCACCATAACCTTACTTCTAGTATACCACATGGTCAAAATTCGTTGCCGTGCGCATGTTGTAGAGGGATGCAGTTCACTCTTTTGCGTTGAGCTTCGAGAGGCGTATGAGCCGTTTGTGAGTGCCCTGGCGCCAATGGTTCCTCTTATAGAGCGAACAGGAGTAACGGGCTGAAAAGGTGTTGTACTGCGAGGGGGATTACGTCAGCAACACATTGCGCCTGACATCCATGATGCGGCTCCCAAGGAGAGCAAAACGAGCTACACCGGTTCAGGAGGATGATAGTGAGCGGGCTTTTTCCACGGTGCGATCACCTCGGCGTAATAGCGTTGCCGAAGCTGTTCGGCTTCTGCCTCATGGCCGCGAGGCACCAGGACATGGAGCTTCTGAGTGGTGCCGGTCCATGAGCCGTCTGAATTCCGTTTGAGCAGCTTAAAGTGGAGCACTGCTGGATTGGCCGTCAATGTGACGCTTCCGAGATGCCAACGCCCAGATTTTAAGGGAAAGTAGGCGCCCGACTCCCAGATGCCATCGCTAGCAAGCGTGACTCTGTGCGACTCCAACGGATTATGACGTGCCTGGTACCGTTTTTTCGCCTCTCTGGCAGAGGTAGCAGTTGCAACCAGTAAAAAAATGAGTCCCGTCAGCAAGACAATGGCCGCAAAAAGCACCACAATAAAAAGCACCACAAGAGGTGCGAATGACGCGAAAAAGACCCAAAGGAGCACCATGATCACAAGACACATGATGGGGCTGAGAATCAGTGTCAACCGGGATGTGTTTCTCATCGGCTCCCAGTCAACCCGGTCAAAGGCCTCCCATTCATAGGGATCATACTCCCAGTGCGCCCACCCGTGTCCAGACACCTGGTCCAGTGGATTATTCTCCATAAAGGTTCCTTTCCTTTCCTTAGAGCCATTTTATAGCTCAGCCGCCTGCCTTCCTCTTGCTTCATGCTACTCTTTGTCTTGGCGTTTGGCCGCTGTATTCCCGTGAATTCGTCTTGTCTGTCGTCAGTGCTATCTCAGGCTCTGGATTATGTAAGCGTGATGCCAGTTCATGCACCAGGATGGTCCAGAGGATGCGCGGCTCGAACAATGCCGAGAGGGGCCTGAGCAACTGCAGAACTTCATACCCACGCAGCTTCACCAGAGGGTGGGAGGCCATCAGTTCATGAATCCGGCGCATATACCAGTTGAGCAGGAGCGAGCCGAACGGCCTGTTCCCCTGTGCCTCCGGAGAGCGGAAATCGTCACTGCTCGCCAGCCTCCAGGGACCTTGTACCACACCGGCGAGCGCTTTCTGGAAACGCATCGTCCAAGCAGGCCTCCCGCCTGGCATAGCGCGGCTTCGCTGTTCCTGTAAGAACGTATCCAGCAACTTCGCCTCCAGGGCCGCGACGCTCATGCCTTGTCCAAAAATGGGATTGAAGCTGCACAGCGCGTCGCCCATGATAATGAAACCCGTGGGAAGGCGGGACAGCCGTTCGTAGTACCGCCGCCGGTTAGCCGCGTACTTATAGGTGACAATGGGTGTGACCGGCTCCGCCTCCTTTATTGCTGCATAGAGATCTGGGACCGCCAGGCCGCGAGCGTATTCCAGAAAGCTGAGTTCATCATCAGGAGGGTAGTCACCAAACATGCCTGCCAGCGTCACCATCCAATAGCCACCCTGGATAGGAAAGATGAATCCGCCGCGTCTTTGATCAGGCGGTGTCCCGTAGACGATCATCATCTTCCAGTCGAAAGGAAGCGGGTCAGGAAGGCGATAGACGCGGGTAGCGTAGCCGGCATCAACTGTAACGCTCGATTCTTTCACGCGGCCATATCCCAGAAATGCAAGCCACTGGAGCGTTCGTGAGCCTCGCCCACTGGCATCAACAACGCACGTGGCTGGGAGTACCTCCTTGTACTGCTCCTCATCGCGGTAGCGCAGGTACACGCCCGCTACCTGGTCATCTTGCACGCACAGCCCTGTGACCTCGCAGGCATCGATGAACCGCACATTTTCTCTGGCAGCCAGGGACGCGCGCATGTGCTGCTCAAGGAAGAGGTGGCTTTGAGACACGGTCTCGCGTTCGATGGGGGACGGCGCTTTCCATACACCGGAGTGATACCAGCGAACTTCGGAGCTGCTCACGAGCGGAGTGCCCTCTTGCACTATGGTAGAAAAAAGCTCGGGAAAGAGGTCCATCAAAACCATGCCACCCAGCAGGACATGCATGTGTCGTCCCTGGGGAACGCCTGTGCGGGGTGCTGCTCCATCAGGAAGGTGATCCCGTTCAATAACGCTGACCTGCCCGAAATGCGTCGAGAGGACGCGCGCCGCCAGTAAACCGGCCATACTGCCGCCAATCACGACGGCGTGCTGCTGCTCAAATCCCTTCTGAGCGGCTTGTTTCGTATCCAACGTTGCTTCTCCTTTCTTGATCTTATCTTGTCGTTCTCGCTCCCAAAGGTCGTATCTGTGACACTGCCGGGAGGATTGCTCAGGCTGGGACCGGTGCGTTGGCCCCTTCCAGCATGATCGAGCAGACCGCTTCGTAGGCTTGCGCCCAGGCATCATGGTACGTTGGAGTCCAGCGCTCTCCCAGTACGTCGCTGAAGGTTTCCAGAAGGACCGCTCCGACGATGGGATAGTGCTCTGGCAGGACGCCATAGGCGACGTGCCGCTGGCCCAGGCCTTGGAGGGCGCTCGTCAATACCGCTGGCTTCCTGAGGTTCTGGATCACCAGGGCCAGCGCTCCCAAGAGTTTCTTGCGCTGCTCCTTCATGTCAGTCGAGGCAAAGAAGGCTCTCGTCTGGGGAAATTGCGTGAAGAGCCGTTCATAGAAGGCCGTCACAAAGGCCTCCCCACACGGGGCAATTGCCTGAAAACTGCTCTCGAGTAATTCAATGTGTAAAGTCATCATGCACCGGCTTTCCTTGTTTTGGTTGTAATGAGCGGTTGGGAAACCAACCACTCCCTGAAGACGCTTGCAACTTGGTTCTCGCTGCGTCTGCTACCAGTATGCCTGATCCTGGCGGCCAGGACCATGTGCAAGCGACGCAACGACCCACGCAATCACCCACGCAATTACGCCTCTCTCCCCGACACATTTTCATAGGGGCGTAGCCGCGCGATTGATCGCGCCAGCGGTGGGGGCTGGACTCGCGCCATAAATGTCGCCTCTACACCAGAACGGAGGCCCATGGGACGCCATGCGCCAACTTTGTCAGGGGGAGAACGCAATCACGCCAGCGGGGAGTTGCAAGCTCAACCAGCAGGTGCTATCATTTACCTGTAACGATTCCCTTGCTCCCCTCTCCAACTTGGAGGAGCGGACACGGCGCGGCTCTCGCGCAGAGGAGAACACCTGGACATGGCGACGGTTTCATCGCAGAGCTTTGGCGACCTGCTGCGACACTACCGGCTGGCAGCTGGTCTGACGCAAGAGGAACTGGCGGACCAGGCGGGGCTGAGTGTACGCGGCCTCAGCGATCTGGAGCGGGGCGCTCGCCGCGCCCCACGCCGGGAGACCGTCCAATTGCTCGCTCTCGCGCTGCACCTCTCGGCGGCGGAGCGGACCCGGCTGGAAGCTGCCGCACGCCAGCGTGGGGTCCCGGAGGTCAAGGCATCTGGCGAGAGCGAGTCATCAACTGCTTCCAGCGCTACCACATTGCCTTTTGTGGGGCGTGCCCAGGAACTGGCCCTGTTGAACCAGCTGCTGACGGACGGCCCGTCCGTACTGCTGGTGGCGGGAGAGCCGGGCATCGGTAAGTCGCGCCTGCTGCAGGCAGGCATCGAGCAGGCGGAGGCGCACGGCTGGACCGTGCTAGCGGGCGGCTGTCATCGCCGCAGCGGCCAGGACCTGTATGCGCCCGTGGTCGGCGCCCTGGTCGACTCCTTGCGGCGCCAGTCGCCTGCCCAGCAGCGGCTGCAGTTGCAAGGCTGCGCCTGGCTGGTGCGCCTGCTCCCAGAACTGGCAGACAGCGG
>WNGN01000086.1_pt1 | contig 48781 bp, 48 predicted proteins | sample 5400561 | NCBI WGS metagenome assembly WNGN01 (sample SAMN13153379, study PRJNA577476) | soil metagenome | isolation source: 115 cm soil or saprolite under Garry oak tree replicate 2 | place: USA:California | collected 2016-06-15 | reverse complement strand
GTCTTCGGCTTTGTCACAGGCCTCGCCGCCCAGAGCAGCGGTTCCCCCCCTCTCTCTCCCCCTGCTCCCGCCGTCGCCGTGCTCGCCTTGCGGTTCGACGGCGAGCACGCGAACGTGCTCGAGCCCGGCGACACCGCGGTCGCGCGCGCCGCCACCAGCGCGTTGCGCGCCACGTTGGGCGCCGCTCCGGGCATCACCGTGACCGACTCCGCCCGCGTGGCCGCCGCGGTGGTGGCCGAGGAGGCGGGCGGGAACGCGTGCGACCGCGCCTGCGCGGTGCGCGTCGGCCGCGCGCTCGGCGCGCGCTGGGTGACGAACGGCAGGCTCACGAAGACGAGCAACATCGTCTGGCTGCTCGTCGCCGAGCTGTGCGACGTGGCGACGGGCCGGCCGCTGCTCGCGGACAGTTACGAGATCAAGGGCGACGCGACGCGCATGGCGCCCGCCGGGGCGCGCGTGTTCGCGCAACGCATCGAACGAGCCATCGCGGCTCAGGAGAAGCCATGAGACACCCATCCCGCCTGCTGCTTCCCGCGTTGCTGCTCGCGGCGCTCGCGTTGCCCGCGCCCGCGCAGGAGAGCGCTTCCGACACGCTGCTCACGGTGAACCATTACCTCGACTGGGAGCAGGTGCAGGACCCCCAGATCTCCCCGGACGGGTCGCAGATCATCTACACGCGCCGCTGGGTGAACAAGATCGACGACAAGTGGGAGTCGGCCCTCTGGATCATGAACGCCGACGGCTCGCACCATCGCTTCCTCCTCAAGGGCTCGGACGCCCGCTGGTCCCCCGACGGCACCCGCATCCTCTATCTCGCCGACGGCGAGCCCAAGGGGACGCAGCTCTTCGTGCGCTGGATGGACGCCGAGGGCGCCTCGTCCCAGGTGACGCGCGTGAGCGAGACGCCGACGGATCCAAAGTGGGCGCCGGGCGGCAAATCGATCGCGTTCGTGATGCTCGTGCCCGACTCGAGTCTCTGGACTATCTCGCTGCCCAAGCCGCCCGAGGGCGCGAAGTGGACGGCCGCGCCGCGCGTGGTGGACGACCTGCATTACCGCCAGGACCGCGTGGGCTATATGGAGCAGGGCTTCACGCATCTCTTCCTCGTCCCGGCGGACGGCGGCACGGCGCGCCAGCTCACGACGGGGCACTGGAATGTGGGGGCGCGGTTCGACGGCTTGGTGTTCGGGGCGGGGTACGATTGGACTCCCGACGGGCGGACCATCGTGTTCGACGGTCTGCGGGACTCGACCTGGGACGGGCAGTATCGGGTGTCGCGCCTGTACACGCTGGACGTCGCGAGCGGCGCGATTCGGCAGCTCGTGTCCCGGCCGGGCTACTGGGCGGACCCCGCGGTGTCGCCGGACGGCCGGAGCGTGGCGTTCACGGGATACGATTCGACGGAGCATACCCACCGCACGTCGGACCTGTTCGTCGCCGGGATCGACGGGTCGGGGATGCGCGACGTCTCCCACGGCTTCGACCGCGACCCGGGCGACCTGTACTGGGCGCCCGACGGCAAGGGCGTCTACTTCACCGCGGGGGACCGCGGGTCGATCAACGTCCACTATGCGGATCTCTCGGGCGCGGTGCGCGACGCGACCCAGGGCGTTCAGATCGTCTCGGTGACGGCGGTCGCGCGGAGCGGAATGGCCGTCGGCGTGCGCAGCGATCCGCAGCATCCCGCGGACGTGGTCCGCTTCGACCTGCGGCGCCTCCCCACCCAACCGCTCGCCCGCGTCACGGCCGTGAACGACGACGTGCTCCAGAACAAGCAGCTCGCGAACGTCGAGGAGGTCTGGTACCCCTCGACGGGCGGAGCCCGGATTCAAGGGTGGATCGTGAAGCCGCCCGGGTTCGCACCCGCCAAGAAGTACCCGCTCATTCTCGAGATCCACGGCGGGCCGTTCGCGATGTACAACGTGGGGTTCAGCTACATGTTCCAGAACTTCGCTGCCAACGGCTACGTCGTGCTGTACGTGAACCCGCGCGGCAGCACCGGCTACGGCGACGCGTTCTCGAGCGCGATCGATCACGACTACCCCGGACCCGACTACGACGACCTGATGGCCGGGGTGGACGCAGTGATCGCGCGCGGCTTCGTGGACACGACGCACATGTACGTGTCGGGATGCTCGGGGGGCGGTGTGCTGTCGAGCTGGGTGATCGGGCACACCCACCGCTTCGCCGCGGCGGCCGTGCGCTGCCCGGTGATCGACTGGATCAGCATGGCGGGACAGACGGACATCCCGTTCTTCACCTTCAGCTTCTTCCATCAGCCGTTCTGGGACAAGCCGGACGAGTGGCTTGCGCACTCGTCGCTCATGTACGCGGGGCACGTCACCACGCCGACCTTGCTGATGACGGGAGAGCTCGACCGGCGGACCCCGATTCCGCAGACCGAGGAGTACTTCGCGGCGCTCAAGATGCGCCACGTGCCGACCGTGATGGTGCGCTTCAACGGCGAGTACCACGGCACCGGGTCCAAGCCGTCCAACTTCATGCGCACCCAGCTGTACATGATGAGCTGGTTCCAAAAGCACAGGTTGGGAGGGGAGCAGGCAGCGAGCAGTCAAGGGGCGAGCCGCTAGCGGCCGGCTCAGCCCCGGGAGCGCGCCAGCTCTCCTGCGATCAACCGGGCCGCGAGCCGCGCGTCGCGCTGGATGTTGTAGAGCCCGCCCGTGGCGTCGTAGTTGTGACCGACGAAGTACAACGCGGGTTGGTCGAGGCTCACGACGCGGTCTCGCCGCCGCGCGAAGCCCTTCGCGTCGACCTGGATGAGCGTGCCGAGCGGGTCCAGCGCGGCGCCGAACCCGGTCGCGAGAATGATGTGGTCAAACCGGTCCGCGGTGCCGTCGCTGAACCGCGCTCCGTCCGCCGTCAGCTCGGCGACTGCACCACGCACGGCGATCAGCCCCTCCGCGATCGCGTCCACCAGATGGAAGCCGATGACGGGGATGGCGTCGAGCGGGCTGTGCGCCGGCCGCGGCAGCACCGGCTTGCCACGCTTGAGCTCGCTCAGGAGACGCACCAGGCCGACCGCGGCTTCCTGCGCGGCGCGCGGCAGCTTGCGGACCCAGTAGGCGACGTACTGGATCGGGAGCCCGGCGAGCGTGAGCGGCACGACGTTGGCGCCCGAGCGGACGGCGATGGTCACGCGGCCGCCGGCGCGCGCGATCTCGCTCGCGATCTCGGCCCCGGAGTTGCCGACGCCCACGACCAGCACCCGGTGCCCCACGTACGGGTCGGGGCGCTTGTACACGACGCTGTGGACGACGCGGCCGTCGAAGCGCTCCTGCCCCGGGAAGCGCGGGATTCTGGGATTGGCGACGATCCCGGTCGCGACGACGAGCGCCCGGGCTGCCAGCGTGCCGCGGTTGGTGTGGACGGTCCACGTGCCGTCGCTCCGCGTGATCCGCTCGACGGCGCACCCCATCTCGATCGGCAGCCCGAAGACCCGCGCGTAGTGCCGCAGGTAGTCCCAGAACTCGCGTCGTGGCACGAAGAGCGGAGCCGCGCGGGGAAACTTGAGCCCCGGCAGGTTCGACATGTGCTTGCCGGTATGCAGCGTGAGGCTGTCGTACAGGTTCGCCCACGTGTAGCCCACGGTGTCGCCGCGCTCGAGCACCCGGTGGGGGACGCCGCGCGCCCGGAGCTGTTGCGAGGCGGCGAGGCCCGCTGGCCCGGCTCCCACGACGATGACCGGCGTCCGCTCAGGCATCGGCTCGGACGGCTTCCGCGACGCGATCCGCGAGCGCCATGATCGTGAGGTAGGGATTGATCTCGAGCGCATCGGGGAAGAGGCTCGCGTCGGCGACGCGGAGCCACGGGATGCCGTGTACGCGGCCCCAGGCGTCGGTGACGGAGTCGGCCGCGCTCCGCCCCATGGCGCAGCCGCCCATCAGATGGGCGGCCGACAGCGCCATGGTCCCCGGCCGGAAGTGTCGCGCCGTGATGCGCTGCTCGATCCGGTCGGCCTCGGCGGCGTCGATCAACGGCGGCTCCGCGGGAGCGTGCACGCGGCACGCGCCGGCGGCGAACAGGATGCGCGCCGCCGCGCGGGTGCCGCGCACCAGGCCGTCGATCGTGTCCGGCATGAGCCGATAGTGCACCACGGGCCGCCCCGCGCCGTCCACGGTGATGCGGTTCTCTCGCGTCGCGCGATCGCAGGCCAGCAGCAGGATCATCTGCAGCCGCGGGAACGCCTGCATGATGGCGCTGTGGGACGCGCCGAAGCCCGTGAGGCTCTTCGCCGTCACGAAGGGGAAATACATGCAGGTCTCGAGCACGAACCGCTCTTCGGCCGCGCGGTCCACGAAATAGCTCTTGGGGTGGCCCACGTCGTTGGTGATGACGCGCGGGTGCTCGCCCACCAGGATGAGGGCGGGATGACACGTGAAGTCCCGGCCGAGGCGCGGCAGGCCCGCCGCGAGGCCCGAGCGGAGCAGCAGCGCCGCCGTGCCGATCGCGCCCGCCGCGCACACGACCAGCCCGGCGCGCACGCGATGCTCGCCTGGCGGCCACTCCGGCGGCGCGCCCTTCGCTCCGGCCGGCTTCGCCACGACGCGCACGTCGAGCGTTTGGTCGGCGCCGATCCGCAACACTTCCGCGCGGGTCACGACTTCGACACCCGCCCGCTCGGCGCGCGGCAGCTGAACGCGATTCGTGCCCTGCTTCGCCTGATTGGGACAGCCGAGATTGCAAAGGCTCGAGCCGCGACAGCCGTTCACGTTGACCGGGAACTGCTCGACCGCGTAGCCGGCCGCCCGGCCTCCCACGACGAAGAGCCGGTTGTTGTCGTTGATCAGGGACTCCTCGAGCAGATGCACGCTGTTCTGCTCGGCATACTTCGCAGAGCGTCGGACCAGATCCGCGTGGTCGAGCCCCGGCACGCCCCAGCGGCGGATCACCCGCTCGGACGCCGTGAGCGACGTGCCGGTGTACACGACGGTCGAGCCGCCGTACGCCGACGCGAACGCCAGCGTCATGGAGCCGTCGCTCGTGAGGAAGCCGCCGCCCTCCTCGTACAGGGCTTCGGCCATCTCGAGCTCGACGCCGGTGAACTCGTGATCCGCGAAGCGCGGTCCCTTCTCGAGCACGAGGATGCTTTGGCCGTTGCGCACGAGCGGGGCCAGCTCTTGCGCCACGGTGCCCCCGCCGGCGCCCGAGCCGATGATCACGACGTCGTAGCCGCGCTCGACGGTCCCGCTCACCGGCGCGCCTCCCAGCCGCGCGGGTCCGCCCGGTAGCCGATCGCCGCCGCGGCCGCCGGCCGCCCGTAGTAGCCCATGAGTACGAGCGTGCGTATGCCCCAGAAGCCGCGGCGGATGAGGAGCGAGGGAGCGCGTTGCAGCAACGAGAGGAAGCGCGTTCGGCGCGCGACGTCGAGCGTCCGGAGGCGGCGGCCGTAGCGCAACAGCGGCAGCCAGTCGAGCAGCGTGAGGAACAGCGCCACCTGCCGCCGGGTGCGCGCCGGGCGGGCGGCCAGAGCCCGTGCCACGATCGCCTCGAACGCCGCCCATTCGGCCGCGCCCAGCTGCGACGCTTCGGGCACGACGCTGGTGGCGACGGCGCGCCAGATCGGCCGGGAGCGATCCAGCGCAGGTGATGCGGCGACCATGCGCGGAACCTACGGGCCGGTCGTCAAGCGGGCAACAATTCCAGAGTCGCTAGTGCGCGCGCTCTCTCGCGAGCAGAGCCTGCTTGCGCTCGATGCCCCAGCGATAGCCGCCGAGCGCGCCGTCGGCGCGGACGACCCGGTGACAGGGGATCACCAGCGCCGCCGGGTTGGTCGCGCAAGCGCGCGCCACCGCCCGCGTGGCGCGCGGCCGGCCGATCGCCCGGGCGACTTCCGAGTACGAGCGGGTGCCGCCGTAGGGGATCTTGCGGAGCGCTTCCCACACGCGCTGCTGGAACGCGGTCGCGCGGATGTCGAGGGGCAGGTCGAGCTGCTGCGCGCGGCCGTCCAGGTATCGCAGGACCTGCTCCACCCACTCGCCGAGCGCGCTGTCCGCTCCGCCGCGACGCAGCTCGGCGGCGGGAAACTCCGCTCGCAAGCCCGCCTCGAGCGTCGTGACCCCGCTTCCCAGGCCGATGCGGCAGATGCCGCGCTCGGTCGCCGCGACGAGCAGCTGACCGAGCGGGCAGGGCACGACCGTATAGGCGATGGGCACGCCGGCTGCGCCGCGCCGGTAGGTCGCGGGCGTCATGCCGAGCCGCAGGTGGGCCCGCTCATACACGCGACTGGGCGAACTGTAGCCCGCGTCGTACAACGCTGGGCTCACGCGGCGCCCCGCCCGGAGCCCCGCCTTGAAGCGGTCGATGCGGCGGGCGTCGTGATACTGGCGCGGGCTGATGCCGAGCACGCCGCGGAACGCGCGCAGCAGCCGGTGCGGCGTCGTGCGCATGCGGGCCGCGAGCGTCGCGAGACGCGCGGGCTCGTCGGGGTGCGCGTCGATGAGCCGGCAGACGTCGCGTACCAGCGGGACGCGCGGGTCGGGCCTCCCCCCCGGCTCCGCCGGGTGGCAGCGGCGGCACGGCCGGAAGCCCGCGGCCTCCGCCGCCTCCGGCACAGGGAAAAACGCGACCTGGTCGCGCCCCGGGCGCCGGCTGGGGCACGAGGGGCGGCAGTAGATCCCGGTCGAGCGCACGGCGTACACGAACGCGCCGTCGTAGCGGCGCTCGCGCGCCAGCACGATGCGCCAGCGACGCTCAGCGGTGAAGTCGGAAACGACGGCGGCACGGGTCACGCCGAAAACATAGCGTGCCACCGTGCCGCTTTCTATCCGGTTCTGACGACCAAATCCGAGATGGGAGTCGGTCGGAGCCCCGCGAAGCGACTGCGTCGTTTTGTCGCGGAGCGGGGCTCCGGCCGACGACCGATTACATCCAGGGCTCGTCCGCGGAGGGGCCGTAGATCGAGGGCACCTTCGCGTCCGCCATCCGCAGGTAGACCGACATCTGCCCGCGGTGATGGACCTGGTCCATCAACATGAACCACAAGACGTCCAGCTTCCGCACGTCCCCCATCTGCTGCGGCGCGACGAAGAACTTCACCGTCTTGTTGAGCTCGGCCTCGGGCGTCCGCTTGACCCGCTCGATGAAGGCCTTGTGTGCCTGCTCGTACGTCGTGATGACGTCCTGCAGCGTTGCGGGCGGGGCCGGCAGCTTCCCGAAGTCGATGGCGCCGTCGAGCGCTTGCTCGCCCGCCTTCTCCTCGACCACGAACGCCCACGCGAGATCCTTCGCGCTGCGACACTTGGCTTGCGGTTTCATGTCCGCTTTGGCAGGCGGAAACGCCTTGAGCACCTTCATGGTGGTCGGGAATTCCCGCTCCACCGCGCCCAGGAACTGCTCCTTCTCGGTCATGGTCTCCTCCTCTCACCTCGTAATCAACGCACTTGGACGACGCGCGCCAGCTTGTCGAAGCAGGCGGTCCAGCCCGCTTCGTGCTTCCGGCTTGCTTCGTCGTTCGGGAACAATTCGTGTGTGAGCACGAGCTCCGTGCTCGCGCCGCGGTCCAGGAACTCCACGGTCACGAGCGTCTCGCCCGACTCCGGCTCGTTCTCCCAGCGCCACGTGTACACCAGCTTCTTCGGCGGGTCCACCAGGCGGTACACACCGACGAGGCGGTGCGTGACGGCGCCGTCCGGCGCCTGCATGTGGATGCGGTACCGGCCGCCCGGGCGCAGGTCGACCTCGGCGACCGGCGTGGTCATGTCGCCTGGCGCCGTCCACTGCTTCATCTCTTCCGGGACCGTCCACGCCCGGAAGACCCGCTCCCGCGGCGCCGCGAAGGTGCGTCGGAGCCGGAGGGTGACGGGGGTGACGGGGGTGACGGTGGACGCCCGGTCTCGGGTGGCCATGGTGCTGTCTCCTGGGGTTCGGGTTGGGCGAGGTAGGCGGCGAGCGCGTCGAACTGCGCCTCCCAGTAGCGGCGGTACCGCTCGATCCAGCGGGCCGCCTCTCTCATGGGGCGGGCGACCAGCCGGCAGCGACGCACCCGGCCATGCTTGGCGTGAGCCACGAGCCCCGCGCGCTCGAGCACGCGCAGGTGCTTGTGAACGCCGGGGAGCGAGATGGCGAAGGGGCGCGCCAGCTCGGAGACCGACGCCTCGCGCCCCGCGAGGCGGGCGAGGATCGCGCGCCGCGTGGGGTCGGCGAGCGCGGCGAAGGTGGCATCAAGCGCGTTCCCTTCATACTTAACCATGTGGTTAAGTGTAGGCCGCCCCACGCGGCGTGTCAAGCAGGTACTGGTCGCGCCCGAGATGCTCGTGGAGATCGAGGCGGATGCCGTCATCGGCGATTAAGCGACGCCTGACCCAAGGTTTTGTAACCCTTGACACGTTGCAGGGAGCGTCGTAAATGAGCTGACACCCTTGGAAAGGAGTCGGCGATGACGCGTTGCCCGAGTTTGACGGCGCGACTTCCGGCGTCACTCCTGGTCGCGGCGTTGGCGTGCGGCGGGCTGTGGAGCGCGGTGCAGGCGCAGGGCGAGGCCGCCCCGCGCGCCCACGTCACGAAGAATGGCGTGGATGTCGACCTGCGCTCGCTTGGCCGCCAGGTCGCGGATGCCCTGGCCGAGAGCGGGACGTTGGTCGGGTTCGGCGAGGTCAGCCCCGACCCGGGTGAGACGGTCGTCCCGCAGGTCCAGCTGCGCGGTGTCAACGCCCAGAGCAATGACGGGAGCCTGGACAACCTGCAGGTGTTCCCTGGGTTCCGGTCCTTCCTGGAATTCACGCAAAGTGAAACCTCCCTCGCCGCCTCCGGCCGCCGGATGGTGATGGGTTACAACAGTTCGGCGAACCAGCCGCTGCAGCAGTTGCCCTCCGGCGGACTCGTTTTCCGGCGGCGCTTCCTCTCGGGGTTCTCGGCGTCGGACGACGGCGGGCTGACGTGGACCAGCGGCTTCGTGCCGCCCGTGCCCGGCAGCATCGCCACGTTCGGCGACCCGGTGGTCGCCGTGGACCGCCACGGCACCTTCTATTACGCGGGTCTCGGCGCGGACGCGAGCGCGCGTACCACTATTCAGGTGAACCGCTCCACCGACGGCGGCCACACCTGGAGCGACGCCGTGGTCGTCCAGCAGGACAATGGCGGAGACAAGGACTGGATGGCGGTCGGCCCCGATCCCGGGAGCAAGAACCGCGACAACGTCTATGTCACCTGGACGAGCTTCCAGCAGACAGGTCAGCAACTGCGCTTCGGGCGGTCCACTGATGGCGGCGCGACCTGGGACACGAAGACCATCTTCGCCCCGTCAGCGGATCCGAATCCGGCGCATCCGCAGAACTCGCTCCAGTTCACCAACCCGGTGGTGGATCCCATTACTGGTCGGCTGTACATCCCGTTCGCGCACTTCAGCAATTCGGACCAGGACTTCCTCCAGGTGCTCGCGTCCGACGATGCCGGCGAGACGTTCCACCTGCTGACCTTCAACGACCCGAGCGCGCCCGATCCGACGCTGCTCACGGTGACCCAGCCGGGCGAGCTCATCGATTGCCGCAGTGGGGGAGTGCGCCTGGCGATCCACGCTGGCGCCCCCACCGCTGGGCGGTTCGGCCTGCGGAGCTTTGTCCAGGCCACGCGTCTGACCATCCAGCCCGCCTTCGCGGCGCGCAACGGCGTACTCTACCTCGCCTGGTCCAACTCGACGAGCCTCGTGTTTGGGGATCGAAACTCGGGCTCCGACATCCGTTTCGTGCGGTCCGCGGATGGCGGGAACAGCTGGACCGCTGCAGTGCAGGTGAACCCCACAGTAGCCGGGGATCTCCACCACGTGCTGCCGTCGCTGGCGATCGACGTGGACCCGAACGACGTGCACGTCACCTATTACACGCAGCATGCGGACGGGACGGTGGACCTCGACATGGCCAACTCGCACGACCGGGGCGCGACGTTCCCGGGCGGCCGGACCGTCCGGGTCACGGGCACCGCCAGCCCGCTCCCGCCGACCAACAACCGCCTGACGGTCACGACCACGACCAACTACGATCGCACGATCGTGGCCTGCTATGCCCTGGGAGAGTATCAAAGCGTCACCACCGCCAACGGCTCGGTGTACGCCGCGTGGGGCGACACCCGCAACGTGGTGACGCACCCCATCAACGTGTTCGATCCGCTGTCGGGGATCACCCACGCTCAGACGGACGTCTTCTTCCAGAAGGTGAAAGCGCAGTAGGGCGTGTCGCGCTAGGAACAGGGAAGGAGGTGAGGCGCCGTCCCCAGGCTCAATACGAACGGTCCCTGGGAGGCGCCCGTGGCGGTGAGCGTCGTGGTCAGGGTGAGCTGCCTGCCACTCACCACGCCGCCGTAACGCGCCGCCTCTCCCGAATCGCCTGGTGCCGCCGGCCCGCCGGGCTGCGCGACATACTCGCCGGCCACGTCGAAGCGTCCTTGGGCGTCGAGTTGCACCGGCACGGTGATGCTGCCGCGGCCGCAGTCAAATTGGAGCGTGGCCCCGTCGGCGGCGGCGCTGAGCGCGGCGTGGGGGCCGCCCCAGTCGCCCGACAGCATGGCGCCGGGGGATCCGGCCGGCACGCCCGGCTGGGCGGCGGCGCCGAGATGGTCGGCGCGGCACGAGATCACGGTGACAGACAGCGTCGCGAGTACGAGTAGGCGAGATGCCTTCATCGGTAGTCCCTCCCTCAAGGGACCTGGCGTACGCAGCATAACCGGAGGCGCCGGTCCGCCGCCACCGGCAGAAACCCCGAGCGACGCCATGTGACCAGGGCGAGTGTGACCTGTGACATGGATCACACACAAGCCCTTCAGTATCCTCGGCATCGCTGTACCAGCCAACAGCAATCGGCACAAGGAGGTATTGATGGCAACGGGCTGCAGATCCATCGCACTCGGCCTCGCCTCGATGCTCGCCGTCTCCTGCCAGACCACCCGCGATCTGACAACCCCCGGCTCCGGCATGACGGCTCGCGTCGTGGCGTCCGACGCGAGCCGGCCCGTGGGGCCGGACGGCAGGCCGGTCAGCGTGACCGGAACGGCCACCTTCACGGGGCTGACGGTGGAGCTGTGGGACGGGCAGCAGTGGCTCACGGTCGCGAACGGCTCCGGCAACGCCACACTCGCCCTCGGCGACGGGGCGTTGCAGGCGACGCTGGTCCCGGCGACCGTGATCCCCGCCGGCAGCTACAGCGAGATGCGGTTCACGGCCGCGAGCGCGACGCTCGACGTCGCGGTGGCCGGGATCAATTTCTCGGCGCGCACCCAGGCCACCCAAGAATCGCTCACGCTCGATAAGACCGTCGCCGTGACCGTCAATCCGGACGGCTCCCGCACCTTCAGCGTCGAGTTGCAGCTGATCCGCACGGTGTCGCTGAGTGTCGATCCGGCAACCGGCGCGCCGATCGTGACTCTGAACGGCGATTTCGGTCCGGTGACGATGCCGGCCGCCTCGATGCAGACGAGCGTGATCGGATCAGACCGGAGTCAACCGGTGACCTCCCCCGCCGGCATGTCCGTGAGCGGGTCGGCGACGTTCACGGGGTTGACCGTGGACCTGTGGGACGGACAGCAGTGGTGGGCGGTGGCGAACGGCTCCGGGACGGCCACGTTCGCGCTCGAGGACGGCACGGCCGCAGCGACGCTCGTGCCCGCGAGCGAGCTGCCGGCGGGTGACTACACGCAGATCCGCCTGACGGCCACCAACGCGGTCGTCGATCTCACGCTGGACGACGGCAGCCGGCAGTTCTCGGCCGGGCTGCAATCGAACGGACCCGTCGTCATCACGAAGAGCGTGACCGTCACGGTGAACCCGGACGGCTCGCGGACGTTGGCAGTTCAGTTGGAAATGGTGCGCTCGGTCGCCCTTGACGTTGATCCGACGAGCGGGGCCGCCAGCGTCAGTGTGACCGGCGATTTCGGAGCGGCGACGGCCGCAGCCAGCGCGCGCTGATCGCGCGCGGGGCGCGAGTCACTGGCCTACGCCAGACGGGCCGGCCGGGGATCGAGACCCCGGCCGGCCCGTCACTTTCCTAGGGCCCCAGGGCGCTCTTGCGGGTCTCCAGGTTCGGTGATATGTGTCAAAATGCAATGGGCCACTCACTCGTGAGGGCGCCGCGTGGACCGCAGCTGTGGGCTACGGTGGCGCTGAGGGGTCCCACCCGCCGGATAGCTGTAATCGTCGCTTCCCACCCGTATACCGAGCGTCACACAACTGCGAGCCGTTGGAGGGTCGACCGATGAGAAAACTTGTCGTCTCCGTGGTGGCCGTGATGGCGGTTGCGGGATGTCAAGATGCACGTACTCCTGCGGGCCCAGATCGAGAGGCACGTGTGCAGGCCGATGCAGGGCCCGCATCCACGGCCGAGGTCATCCCTGGGCAGTACATCGTGGTGCTGAAGCCGACCGCCCAGGACGTGAGCGCGATTGCGCGGGACCTGGTAGCGGCGCACGGTGGCACGCTGCGCTTCACGTACAGCCACGCGCTGCAGGGCTTCTCGGCGCAGCTCTCGGACGCGGCTGCCGCTGTGCTGGCGCAGCATCCGCTGGTTGCCTATGTGGAGCCCAACCAGATGATGCACGCCATCACCGACCAGTTGAATCCGCCGAGCTGGGGCCTCGATCGGGTCGACGAGCACGACCTCCCGCTGGACAACGTCTACACCTACAACGCCACCGGGGCGGGGGTGAAGGTGTACATCATCGACACCGGCATTCGGAAAACGCACGTCGACTTCGGCGGGCGCGCGATCACGGGAGTGGATGAGATCACTCCCGGCGGCACGGCGGACGACTGCAACGGGCACGGCACGCACGTGTCAGGGACCGTCGGCGGCGCGACGTACGGTATCGCCAAAGAGGTCACGTTGGTGGCCGTGCGGGTGCTCGATTGCTCGGGAAGCGGCACGACCGACCAGGTAATCGCGGGCGTCGACTGGGTCACGGGAGACCACCTGGCCGGCCAGCCCGCGTCGGCCAACATGAGCCTGGGTGGCGGCTTCGACCAGGCCCTCAACAACGCGGTCGAGAACTCCATCGCGGACGGGGTGACTTATGCGATCGCCGCGGGCAACAGCAGCTTTGATGCCTGCTTCTTCTCGCCGTCAAGCGCTCCCGACGCGCTGACGGTCGCGGCGAGCGCGAGCAACGACGCGAGAGCCTCGTTCTCGAATTACGGCTCGTGCGTCGACCTCTATGGACCCGGCGTGAGCATCACGTCCGACTGGAACAGCTCGGACGACGCGACCAACACGATCAGCGGCACGTCGATGGCCGCGCCACACGTCGCCGGAGCCGCGGCACTGTATCTTCAGGGCCACCTGAGCGCTCTGCCGGCCGAGGTGGGACAGGCGATCAAGAGCGCGGCGACGCCGAACAAGATCACGGGCAATCCGTCCGGAACGCCGAACCTGCTACTCTACACGAAGGACTTCAGCGCCGGACCTCCACCGTCGCCCCCGGCGGCGCCCAGCAACCTCAATGCTCAAGCGGTCTCGTCGAGCGAGATCGACCTCACGTGGGTGGACAACGCCGGTGACGAAGACGGGTTCAAGATCGAGCGGTGCCAGGGCAGCGGCTGTACGAATTTCACTGAAATCACGACAGTCGGGGCCAATGTCACGAGCTACGCCAACAGCGGACTGAGCCCGAGCACCACGTACCGCTACCGGGTGCGGGCGTTCAACGCGGGTGGGAGCTCCGGCTACTCGAACGAAGCGGAAGCCACCACCCTCCCGCCGCCGCAGCCCCCGGCTGCGCCGAGCAACCTCACCGCCTCCGCGGTGTCGTCCAGCCAGGTCGACCTCGCCTGGACCGACAACTCGGACAACGAGGTCGGGTTCAGGATCTTGCGCTGCCAGGGCGTCGGCTGCTTCGACTTCGGAGCGGTCGCCTCGGTGGGTCCCAACACGACGGCATACTCGGACGTCGGGCGGACGGAGAACACGCTCTACCGCTACCAGATCGAGGCGTTTAACGCCGGCGGCAGTTCCTACTCGAACGTGGCCGAGGCCACGACCCCGCTGAGCCAGCCGCCGACGGCGCGCTACACCTGGATCTGCGGCCAGCCCGGCGGTAAGGGGTGCACCTTCACCAGCACCTCGACGGACGACATCGGCATCACGTCGACCACGTGGAGCTTCGGCGACGGTACGACCGGCACCGGCACACCGGCGAAACATGTGTACAAGACGCCCAGCAGCTACACCGTGCTGTTGACGGTCCGGGACGGCGGCAACCAGACGAGCAGCCGGTCCTGCCAGGTCCAGACGGGGACGTCCGGAACTTGCCAATGACACACGGCTAGCGTGGCGGTTGCAGGTCCGTAGAATACCCGACACGGGCTGGCGCGTCCTGCCGGCCCGTGTTGGCGTCGCGTTCTTAGGGGGAGCAGGGTATGCGGAGCGGTTTCACCCTCATCGAGATGCTGGTCGTGCTTGTGCTGATGGGCCTCGCGGCCGCGCTCGTCGCGCCCGCGCTGTTCCCAGCTCGGCACGACGCGTCGGCGCTCAGGGCGCTCCTCGGGAGCGCGCGGGACGCCGCCGCGCGGCGCGGGGAGGTCGTCTACCTGCGGATCGACGTCGGGGGCCGGTGGCGAATGGAGGGCGGCGCCTCCGTGCTCGAGGGGACGCTCGCCGCCGGCCGGATGGAGCCGGTCTTCGCAACACCCGTCACGCTCGTCGTGTCGCCGCTCGGCAGTTGCGCCTTCGACGTCCGGAGCAGCGCGGCAGCGGCGGTCGTGGCGCTCGAGCCCCTCACCTGCGACCTCCGCGCGCCGTGAGACGGAGCGGGCTGACGCTGCTCGAAACGATGGTGGCCCTCGTCATCCTGGGGCTCGTCGTCGTCGGCTTTCTCGCGGTGTTCCAGGGCTCGACGCGCCTCGCCCGGGACTCGGAGCGCTGGGCCGAGGCCGTGGCCTACGCCGAAGACGCGATGGAAGCGGTAAAGCTCGACCCCCAGGAGCTCCTGGCCCCGGCTCGCGTCGAGTTGCGGGGAGGGTTCGAGCGGAGCGTCGAGACACGCGCCTGGGGGGGAGGGGGCGGAGACGACAGCGTCCGGCTCGTGACGGTGGTCGTCACGCTGCCCGACGGGGGGGGTCGCATGACGCTGAGCCGGTTGGTGGCGACGCGGTGAGCGCCTTGCGGCGGGGGGGGCGGGGCGGGTTCACGCTGCTCGAGCTGGTGGTCGCCCTCGTGCTCGCGGGCGTCGTCGCCCTGCTCGTGTACGGTGCCGCGGCGGCCGGCGCCGACACCCAGGCGCGCCTGCGGGAACGGGGGTTGGCCCAGCAGGAAGCACGAGCGTTCCGCGCGACGCTCGAGGACGCTCTCCGCAACGCCCGGCCGGCGCGGATCCGGGGCGACACGGCGTTCAACCTGGACGTGCAGCGCGACGCAGCCGGTCGCCCGCGCGACCGCATCGCGTTTATCACCGCGGGTGCCTTGCCGCCGCTCACCGCCGACGCCGACTGGGCCGTGACCGTCGAGCCGTCGCCTCGGGGCCTGCTGCTCGAGGCGGTGCCGCTCGGCGTCGCGGCGCCGGTGCCCGTCGTGCTGCGTCTGCCGGGAGTCACCGGGCTCGATGTCCGGGTGCTCGCGATGTCGCGGCTGCGCGAGTGGACCAAGCGGTGGGTGTTTCCCTCGCTTGTGCCGTCCGGGGTGGAGTTCACCTTTTGGACCGACTCGGGACCGGGTGGAGGCCCACCGCTGCGCCTCACGCTGCCGCTGGGAGGCGCGCAGTGAGTCCGCTGCGGGAGCGGCGCGGCGTCGCGCTGATGCTCGTGCTCTGGCTCATCGTCGTGTTGGGTGCGATCGCCGTGGGTGTCGGCGCGCTGGCGCGGGAGGAGTCCAACGTGGTGGGGAACGTGCGGACGCGGGCGGCGGCGCGCTACGCGGCCGAGAGCGGGGTCCTGGCGACGCGAGTGCGGCTGCAGCGCGCGCTGCGCGCGGCGCAGACCCCACAGGGCTCGATCCTCGTCCTCCGCCGGTTCACCGAGCCGCCGGTGTCCGGCCGGGAGGAAGTGCTGGGGGCGACGCGGTTCCAGGCTGTGGTGGTTAACCTGAACGCCCGGCTCGACCTGAATGGCGCCGACGGGCCGATGCTCGTCGCGTTCCTCGGGCAGTTCGTCGGAGCGCGCCGGGCCGGCGCGCTGGCTGACGCGCTCCAGGACTGGCGGGACGAAGACGACTTGGTGCGCCCCAACGGCGCCGAGGCGGCTGAGTACGCGCGCGCCGGCTCGCCGTTCCGGCCGACCAATCGGCCGCTCGCGGGCCTGAACGAGCTGACGCGCATCCTCGGCTTCTCCGACTCGCTCGCCACGCGGCTCGCTCCCTACGTCACGGTCCAGAGCGACGGCCGGGTGGACGTGAACGCGGCGCCGGAGTCGGTGCTGGCCGCGGTGGCGGGCGTCGGGCCGGCGGGCGCCCGGTTGCTCGTGTCGGAGCGCGCCCAAGGGGCGATCTTCGACTCACCCGTCATGGTGTGGAGCGTGCTGCGGCACGTCGGGAACGCGTGGGGAGCCGCCGACATCGCGCATCTGACCACTCTGCCGCGCCGCATCCTGGTCGTCAGCCGTGGCTGGGAGACGGGGCACCCGCTGACGCACGAGATCCAGGCGGTCTTCGACGTCGACGGGCCGGTGCTCACGCTGCGCTTCTGGACCGAACGCGATCTCTGAGGATTCGCTTCCCATGCCCTTCGCCAAGTCGATCAAGATCACCCTCGGTGCCGTGGCTGGGTTCGTCGCCGTGGCCGCCCTCACGTTGCTGGTGCGGCAGCGCCGATCCGACGGCGGCGGCATGTCGCACGCCACCGCCTATGATTTCGGCGAGGTGGTGCAGGGGCAGCCGGTGGAGCACGAGTTCGCGTGGCGGAACACCGAGCGCACGGCGCTGGCCGTCGATACGGTGATCACGGCGTACGCGAGCACGCTGCTGGCAGCGGATTCCCTCGTGCCGGCGGGGGGGGAGGGGAAGCTCCGGCTCCGGCTCGACACGCGGCGGCTGCTCGGGTCCGTGAACGAGCTCGTGAAGGTGCGGTACAAGGATCCCGGGCGGCGACCCGCGTGGTTCCTGATCCGCGGGCGTGTGGTGGCGCCGATCGAGCTCGCGCCTCAGGACCGCGTCTACTTCTTCACGTTCCGGGGGGAGGGGCCCGAGCGCGAGCTGCTCGTCATCAATCATCAAGACCGGCCGCTGCGGCTCAACGCCGTGCGATCCGACAATCCGCGGTTTCGCGCTCGCACCGACACCGTCATCGTGGGCAGCCGCTACCGGCTCACGATCTCGCTCGATCCCGCGACGCCGGTGGGGCGAGACTCCGCGCGGATCGAGCTTCGCACCGACAGCCCCCAGTATCCGTCGCTCACGATCCCGGCGCGGGCGTTCGTGGACGACGTGGTGAGCGCGTTTCCGCGTGCCGTCGACTTCGGGCAGATCGCCTTCAACAGCATCGACGAGCAGGTGATTGGGAAAAAGGTGATTCTGGTGCAGAAGCACCAGGGGAGCGGCTTCAAGGTGTTGGGCGCGACGCTCGACGTGCCCTACATGGACGTCGCCGTCGTAGCGCAGCCGGCCGGCCAGAGCTTCCTCGTCAACGTCACGATCGTGAAACGGCGGGCGCAGCCCGGCGACATTCACGGCACCTTGCGCATCACGACGAACGACCCGGCCCACCCGGAGTTCGTGCTGCCCGTGTCAGGCAAGATGCTGTGAAGCCGGCGGGCGGCTCGATCCCGGCGCGCGAGCAGCTGGCGCTCGCGCTCCTCTCCGGGATCCTGCTCGCGGCGCCGTTCCTGCGCCCGGCGCTCTCCTGGCTGCACTTCGTCGCCCTCGTCCCGTGGGCGTTGCTGCTCGCCCGACCCGCGGTGCGCCGCGCTTGGCTCTACTTCCTGCCCGGTGCCTACGCCTTCTGGATCATGGTGTGGGGACCGTTCTCGCTGTTCAGCAAGGCGCTGCCGTTCGCCCTCGCGCTGTTGTTCGTGCCGTTCTCGCTCGTCTTCGCCGTGATCCTGCGGGCGATCTACCAGCGCTTCCGCTGGCCGCTCGCGTTGCTGTTGCCCGTGACGTGGGTCGCCGCCGAGTGGCTGCGCATCCGGCTTTCGATCGGCGCGATCGGGGCATACCCGCTCGGCTCGGGCCAGTTCGCGCAGACCGCACTCATCCAGATCGCCGACATGAGCGGTGTGGCGGGCGTCTCGTTCGTGGTGGCGGCCGTGAACGGCGCGATCGCGGACCTCATCGTGCAGCGCGGGCGGTGGAGCTGGCGCACGCTGGGCGGGGCTGCCGGCGTGCCGGTCCTGCTGCTCGCGGTGCTCGCGTACGGACTGTTCCGCGAGGCCCATCCCGTCCCCGTGATCGCGGGCCCGCGCGTGGCCGTGGTGCAGCCCAACGCCATCCACTACAAGGACCCGTCGCGCGCCAAGGCGACCTTCGAGGAGCAGCTGCAATTCACCCGCGCCGAGGTGGCCCCAGGCAGCGCCGACCTCATCGCCTGGCCTGAGAATGCGATCTCCGACGTGCTGACGGACGACCCGGCCTATCTCGCCGAGCTGGCCGGTCTCGTGCGGGAGAAGCGCGCCCGGATGATCGTCGGCGCCCACAGCTGGGCATCGCGGCTGCCGCCGCGGCAACACACCTCTGCGTTCTACCTCGCCGCCGACGGGACACTGCTCGGGCGGTACGACAAGCTGTATCTGATTCCCTGGTCCGAGTATGTCCCGTTCGAGCGCTGGCTGCCGCGCCTCAGCGCCGCCCTGGCGCAGGCGCTGCTCGGTTATGTGGGCCGGGGCCTTCCCGGGGACGACCTCGCGGTGTTCTCGATCGAGGACGGCGGTCCCGCCTCCCCCCGCACGGTTCGCTTCGCGGTCCCGATCTGCTTCGAGGCGTCGAGCGCGGACTTCGCCCGAAGGGCCGCGGGGCACGGCGCCGATTTCCTGCTCAACATCACGAGCGAAGGGGTGTTCGGCGCGCCGGTGTACACCCACATGTGGGCACTCGCGACGCTGCGCGCGGTCGAGAACCGCGTAGCGATCGTTCGGGTGGGAAACAACGGGATCTCGGGGTTCATCGAGCCGAGCGGCCGGACGCAGAGCGTACTGCGCGGCAAACGCACGGGGCGGCCGTTCCTGGAAGAGGGAACGCTCGTCGATCGCGTCTCGGTGGCAGAGGGCGGCGGCGGAACGTTCTACACCCGCCACGGCGAGTGGCTCGCCTACCTGTGCGTGGCGGGCTCGCTCGTGCTGTCGGGCGCGTCCTTCTGGGCCAGGAAACGCCCGAGCGAATCGAGCGCGGCGGGCAGGTCGAGCGCGCCGTAGCCGAACTCATTGTCCGGCCCCGGGGGCCCCAAGTCGCGGGCGCCCGCCCGCAGCGCGTGCTCGAGATCGCCGACTGTCGCGTCGGGATGCCGCTCCAGCAGGATCGCCGCCGCCCCGGCGGCCAAGCCGGCCGCGATCGACGTGCCCCGGCTGCGGATGTACGCTGACGGCGTGAGCGGGAAGGCGGCCGGGACGTCCTCGCCCGGTGCGACGAGCGTCGGATAGATCGAGCCGTCGCAGCGATTCGGCCCGCGGCCCGAGCCGGGAACGAGGGTGTCGGCCTGCGTCACTCCCCCCACCGAGAGCGCGTAGTTGGCCGGTGACGCGTCCGACGGAGCGTCAGGGCCGTTGTTGCCCGCCGCGAACACGGGGAGAATCTGCGCCGCGCGCCACGCGTCCACGATCCGCGCGAGCGAGCGGTCGCACCCGGGTGCGGGCAGCAGCCACGGGTTAATCAACACATCGGGCTGGGCCGTCGTGAGCATCCAGTCGGCGCATTCCGTGACCGCGACATTGTTGTACTGTCCGTGCGGCAATCCCACGCACGCCACCCAACGCGCGCCGGGGGCGACGCCGATTCTCTTCCCGGCGACGTTTTGCGCGACCGCGGCGCTCAGCACCGACGTGCCGTGCCCCTCCGCGCCGTCCACCGGCGCGGCGCTCTGGCCCGTCGGATCGTGCCAGGAGTCGTCCCCACCGCGGTAATTCCCCCGCAGCTGTTCGTGCGCCGCCGACGCGCCTGCATCGATGATGCCGACGACGACGCCACGGCCGGTGAGTCGGCGTCGCCAGGCGCGGTCGGCGCCCACGGCGCGCACCGCCCACCAGGGCGCGCCCGGCGGGCCGTGCGGATCGGCCGTGCTGGCGGCGAGGACGGTTGCCTGCGGCACCGATTCGATGTCAATCGCCGCCACCTCGGGCCGCCGCGCGAGCGCCTTGATCGCCCGCGCCGTGCCGGTCACCAGCAGGCGGTTCACGATCACGAAGCCGTGGTAGGACTCGACGGCGCCGTCCCGTCGCAGCTGCTCGAGCAACGGTCGGAGAGCGGACTGGCTCTCGCGGGCGACGTCGGTCAACGCCGTGACCGCGAGCCAGCGGCGTTGCGCGCGGCCAAGCTCTCGCCGGTCCAGTGAGTCGCTCAGTTTCGCGAGGTCGAGCTGAGCCGTCAGATCGACCAGCACGCGGAGCTTCCGATCGGCGGGCCCGGCGGCGAGAGCCTGCCGCAGCTCGCCGGACAGCTTGTGGCGATACCCCGGCCGGCAAGCGGTGAGGGTCACGCACAAGGCGACGAGCGTCCGGAGCGGCGGCATAGGTTTGAGCAAAAGAAAGGGGCGAGAGGCCATCCTCTCGCCCCCGAATGCTAACTACCCCCTGCTCAGTGCACCATCTGCGCCAGCACGTCGTGGTTGACGGCTACCGACATGTGGACCGGCATGGTCAGGCTCATGCCACCCGCAAAGGTCGCGGAGATCGACACGGGCTGACCGGCGGGCGTGTTGAGCAGCGCCCGGAGGACTTCCTGGCCCCCCGGCGTCGTGAAGTCGACCGCCGCCGAGGTGGGACGGACGCCGTTCTGCGTCGCGCTGATGCTGAGCGCGTTGGTCAGCGTGACGGGCGTTCCGTTCAGAGTCAGCTGGGTCACCTGCAGCGTGAAGCTCTGCCCGAGCGCGCCCGACCAGATCTGGGACACCAGGTCGCTCAGACTCGCGAAGCTCTGCGTGAGGTCCTGGTTCGCGTCGACTTCCTCCTGCGGGAACGTGAAGCACAGCCCGATCCCCGGCTGCAGCCCGCTGAAGTTCTGCTTCAGGGTGAACCCGGGGAAGAAGCCGTAGAACTGGCAGCCGGTGAGATTGTCGGCGGCGACCCAGTCAGGCTGGAACTTGCCGGCCATCGTGAACGGGGGAGGTGTTGTGCTCCCTGACTTCCCCTGGATGTTGTCGCCGTCACGGTCGATGATGCCGTACCAGCTGAACGAAGAGATCACGGGGTTGCGGTACGACGTGATGATCGTCATCGGCTGCGCAGTGCCAGTGCTGAAATCCCCGCACAGCGAGCCCGTCGCCGTGGCACCACGGCAGTTGTACTGCACCGTGTAGTTGTAGGTGCCGTCGTACCCGGGGATACCGGTGATGAAGGCGATGTCGGAACCCCACAGCGCCGATTCGGACGCGGTTTTGTGCTGCGCCCAGCCGGCGTAATCCGTGATCGCGCAGCCGACGGCGACCGCCGACATCGCGGCGACCGCCACGGTCAGCCAAGCCTTTCTGCTGCTGGTATACATGGGTTGTCCCCTTGTTTAGCGGTTGAACCGCCTGCACACTGCTGCTGCTCGCTGCGCTTCTCTTCGTCGCCTATCTCGTCCGCGTTGTCACCTCCTTCTCGGTTCTCCCGTCGTTCAACCGGACGTGCCGGTCGTGACGGACTTGAGCCGCGTGTTGGTTTGCCCCTCGCCGCCCTGCACTGTCAGCTTCACTTGGTAGGTGCCCCGGCGAGAGTAACTGTGCGTGACCGTCATGCCGGTGCCGGTCGTGCCGTCGCCGAAATCCCACGTGAAGGGGCTGCCAGGGGCGTCCGTGGCGCTGCCGGTGAAGGTGCAGGTACGCCCACCGCCCTGCTTCGGGCAGATGTACGTGAAGCTCGCGACCGGCGGCGGCGGGACGGGAGTGCCAGTCGTGATGAATCCGGTGTAGAGCAGCAGGTTCACGGTGCCGGCGGGGATGCCGTTGATCCGGCCGGGCGTGGCGTTTCCCGTCAGCGCCGCCGTCACCTGGGCCGGGGTGGCCGACGGGTTCGTCTCGAGGTACAGGGCGGCCGCGCCCGCCACGTGCGGCGTCGCCATCGACGTGCCACTGATCGTGTTCGTCGACTGGTCCCCGTTGTTCCAGTCCGACGTCGTGTTCACGCCGGGCGCGAAGATGTCGACACAGGGCCCGAAGCTCGAGAACGACGCCATGTTGTCGTTGATGTCCGTTGCTCCCACGGTGAGCGCGTTCGGAGCGCTCGCGGGGGAGGTGTTGCAGGCGTCGGGCGCGCCCGAGTTGCCGGCGGCGATCGCGTACACGACGCCCGCCGCGATCGAGTTCTCGACTGCGTCGTTCAGCGGCTGGAAGAATCCGCCGCCCAGGCTCATGTTGGCGACCGACGGGACGGTCGGGTTGGCGTTCTTCTGCGCGGTCACGTAGTCGATGCCCGCGATCACCTGGGCGTCGGTCCCCGAGCCGAAGCAGTTCAGCACGCGGACCGCCACGAGCACGACGCCCTTGGCCATGCCGTAGGTGTAGCCGCCGCTCGTGCCCGCGACGTGCGTCCCATGGCCGAAGCAGTCGTCCGTCCCGAAGCCATCGTGGATCTCGTCTTCACCCGGGATCGCTCGCCCGCCGAAGTCGACGTGGCTCTGGCGGATTCCGGTATCGATGATGTAGACGCGCACGGTGTTGCCCGTCGCGCCGTACTCGTAGGTGCTGTTGAGCGGGAGATCGGTCTGGTCCACGCGGTCGAGCCCCCAATCGGGGTTCGACTGCGGGAAGAGCGTGTGCGCCTCCTGGTCCTGGTACACTCCGGCCACGAGCGGATGTTGCACCAGCGCGGCCGCCGCTTGATCGGGGAGCTGGGCGGCGAAACCCTTGAGCGCGTACTGGTACGTGAACAGCAGCGTGCCGCCGTGCGCCGCGACCAGCCCGCTCGCGGTGCCCGCGACATCCCGGACCTCGGGCTTCAACACCACCACATATTGTCCCGGAACGACCTGCACTGATCCGCCCGCCAGGTCGCTGCGCAGCCCGCCCGGTGACAGAGGTGGCGTGGCGTCGCGGCATGCCGTCACCGCGAGCGCGGCTGCGAGGGTGGCAGGGATCCATCTCGTCATCGAGTTCCTCCTGGGGATTGGGGAAGGAGGACGACAGGGCGTTGCGGAGTCGAGTGCTGACGGGGTCGAACGGCGGCGGGCGAGGTACAGCGAGGCGTACACGCGCCATCGCTGACGGTGTGGTGGCGATGCAACGTGACGGGCGTCGCAACCATTGAGCGGTCTAGGGCCGGTCGATGTTGCGAGTTGAAATACCGCCCCTAGGCAAATGTGTCAAGCGTCACAAAACGTCAGGCCGGGCGTCGTCTGGAGGGGGTCCTACTTCCAGCTGGTGATGTCGGCGTCCTCGTCGTCGCCGCCCGGTTGCCCGTCGCGGCCGAGGGTGGAGAGGTCGTAGCTCGTGGGATTGTGCTCGCCGGGACTCTTGTAGATGTACGGCCGGCCCCAGGGATCGAGCGGAATGGCTTTCTTGAGGTACGGTCCGCGCCAGTTGAGCGGCAGGGGCTCTCGCATGGGCTTTTCCTGCAGCGCCGCCAGGCCCTGTTCGGTGGTGGGGTAGCTGCCGTTGTCGAGCCGGTAGTTGTCGAGCGCCAGGCCGAGCAGCTCGATCTGCGTGCGCGCCGTGGCGCTCTTCGCTTCGGAGACGCGGCCCAGGATGCGAGGGCCAACCAACGCGGCGAGCAGCCCCAGCACGATGATCACGACGAGCATCTCGATCAGCGTGAAGCCGCGGGGCTCCTTCCTGATGGCCGTCATTGGCACGAAGCTACGCGGGGGGGGCTCGCCGGCAAGGCCGGCTGCCTTGACAGGTCCTGCGAGGCAGCGTCGTTTCAACGCTCCGCGATGGAAGCCAAGAAACGCAGATGGGGGCCGGGCCACCGCGCGCGGAGGACGGCGCGCCGCCTCCGTGTGCTCGTAGCGGATGATCATGTCGTCTTCCTCGAGGGTATCGAAGCCCTGCTGCGAGCCCGGGGACTCGAGGTCGTCGCCGAGGCCGTGAACGGAGCCGAGGCGGTCCGCTTGGCCGACCAGCATCGGCCGGACGTCGTGGTGCTGGACGTTGTCATGCCGGTGCTCGACGGCGTCGACGCGGCGCGGGAGATCGCCGCCGCGGCGCCTGGGATCGGTCTGATCCTGCTGAGCGGGCTGACCGAGGAGCAGGTGGTTCGCGACGCGCTCAGGGTCGGGGTGCGAGGCTTCGTCGTCAAGACGCAGGCCGCGGACGAACTGGTCCAAGCCATCCGTGAGGTGTCGCGGGGTGGGATGTACGTGAGTCCTGGCCCGGCGCGGGTCGTCGTGGAAGCGTGTGTCGCCGGGGCGGCGGGACCGGACCTGAGTCCGCGGGAGCGGGAGGTGCTGCGCCTCGTCGCGGAGGGGAAGACGACCAAGCAGGCGGCGGCGCAGTTGGGCGTCTCGGTCAGGACGGTTGACGCTCACCGAGCGAGTATCATGCGGCGGCTCGGCATCCACGATACGGCGGGGCTGGTGCGCTACGCCATCCGGCAGGGCCTCATCGTGCCCTGATCGGGCTGCTCCGCAGAACTACCTATCCCTCACGCATAACCTACTGATAACGGGCCGACGCGCGCGGCCACATCGTAGTTACGCAGCACGATGATTGCCCTCTACAGGGGAGAGGAGATCAGCCGATGAGCACGATCAAGCGATGGCGTCAGTCGGTAGCCGTGTTGGCCGCGATGCTGCTCGGCGTCGCCGGGCAGGCGCAGGCGCAACACGGCTCGGATAAGAATGGTCCGGTCGTCCAGACGAGCGAGGGTCCGGTTCGCGGATTCGTAAACAACGGGGTGTACCACTTCCTCGGGATCCCCTACGCCGCTCCCCCCGTCGGCGCATGGCGGTGGCGGCCGCCGCAGCCCCCTAAGACACGGAAGGCATTGCTCGACGCAACGGCCTATGGGAACATCTGCCCGCAGGCGACGACACTCGGGGTGTTTGCAGGCCCCGCGAGCGTCCATGAGGACTGCCTGTATCTCAACATCTTCACGACGAAACTGGGATCCGGGATCGGCCACGATCGCGGAGCAAACGCGGTCCTGGTCTGGATCCACGGTGGCGGAAATGTTGATGGCGCATCCAACGACTACGATGGGAGCAAGCTCGCTACTGGGGGACCCACCGGGAGCCCCACGGTCGTCGTCACGATCAACTATCGCTTGGGCCTCTTGGGCTACTTGGCGCATCCTGCGTTGGACAACGAAGGCCATCTCTTCGGCAACTATGGCATCATGGACATCCAGGCCGCGCTCCAGTGGGTGCAGCGTAATATCGACGCCTTTGGCGGCGACCCCGACAGGGTCGCGCTCGGTGGCCAGTCGGCGGGCGCGTCAAACACCGGGATGAACGTGATATCGCCACTGAGCGCGGGCTTGTTCAACCGAGCGATCTTCGAAAGCTCCCCAACGTCCTCGGCGCAGCCACTCTCGCTCGCATTGACTCGCGGCATGAACTTCGCGACCGCTGCCGGCTGCTCTGGCACGAGCGCCGCGACCGCTGCGTGTCTGCGTGCGGTGTCGGTCGCGCAGATCCTCCAACTTCAGGGAACGGCGAATGCCAATGGGCCGTACGTGACCGGCCCGATGGTGGACGGCATGATCGTGCCGATCACGCCGATCACGGCTTGGACTACCGGCCAGTTCAACCGCATGCCGATCATGGGCGGGAACGTCCAGGACGAGGGGACTTTTGGCATCGGGATCACGGAATACTTCAGCGGGCCGCCTCAAGCGCCGATTACGACAGCGCAGTACGTAACGAACGTCACGAATACTTACAGTGGCCCCGAATACCCGGGCGGCCCGAATTACCCCTCAGGGACGGCCGCTGCGGTTCTGGCGGAATACCCGCCCAGCGCCGACCCGCAAGCCACCTTCGATTTGGTCGGCACGCATCCGGGAGCGTGCCGGAATCGCCACGTCGATCACTTGTGGTCCAAGTGGGTGCCGGTGTACGAGTATGAATTCAATTACCAGCACGCGCCGTATTATTTCCCGCCCATGCCGGGCTTCGCTCCTCTCGCGGCCCACACGATCGACATCCAGTTCCTGTTCCCGGGCTGGCACGGCGGCATTCTGGGAATGAACCACGCGCCGCAAAATACCTGGACCACCGGCGAGATCAGCGGGCCAGAGATAACGCTCTCCGACGAGCTCGTCGCAGCCTGGACCAACTTCGCGGCTACCGGCAATCCCAACTGGTCTGGGAACGCGCCTTGGCCGCGATATGCCGACCAAGAAGGCGTGCCTGAATACTTATCGGAGAACGTTCCCAGTTTATCCACGTTTACCAACGCGGAGTTCTCAGCGAGCCATCACTGTGACTTCTGGGACACGATCATAGTCTACCAGCCCTAGCCTCCCAGTGAGCGCCGGGGCACACGACCGCGAGGGTGAGTGACGCGTGCAGCGGAGTGCAGGGCAACCTCGAGCGGGACGAGGGCGCGGGCTACCAGACCGCGCCCTCATCGGTTCGAGGCTAGAACGCCTTGAGGTTGATCCCGTAAATCGCTTGCAGCATGGCCAGCGCGACGAACCCGACGAGCGCCCCGAAGACCAGGATGAGCGCCGGCTCGAGCAACGTCACAGCGGTGCGCAGCGCGCGCCGCACCTCGCCGTCGTAGGTGTCGGCGACGCGGAGACATAGCTCCTCGAGCCGCCCGCTCTCTTCACCCACGGCGATCATCTGGAGCGCGAGGGGCGGCAGCGTCCCCGCGAGCGCCGGGGCGAGCGCGCTTCCCTCGGTGAGGGCGGCGGACGCCCGATCCACGCCCTCCTGCATGACGAGGTTGGTCGCCGAGGCCCGGGCGATCTTGAGCGCCGGCAGGGCGGGCACGCCGCTCTTCAACAGCAGGCCGAACGTGCGGGCGAACCGCGCGGTCGAGTACTTGAGCTCGATATCGCCGATCCAGGGCCATGTGAGCCGCGCCGCGTGCCAGCGCCGTCGCGTCTCCGGGCGGGTGAGGGCGGTGGGCACGAGGTAGGCGGCCGCCGCGACCAGCAGCAACCACGCCCACCAGCCCCGCGTGAGCAGGTGGCTCGCACCCAGCAGCAGGCGGGTGCTGAACGGCAGGGTACTCCCGACGTCGGCGAGGATGCTCGCGAACCGCGGGATCACGAACCCGAGCAGCACGACCACCCCGACGGACGCGACGACGGCCATCAGGGCGGGGTACAGCAGGGCGGAGCGCACCTGGGAGCGCAGCTCCGCGCCCTCCTCCAGGTGCTCTGACAGCCGCTCGAACACGATCTCGAGGGCGCCGCTCGCTTCCCCGGACGCGACCATGGCGACGAACAGGGGGTCAAAGTAGCGGGGGTGCTGGGCGAGGGCGTCGGCGAGGCTCGTCCCCGCCTGCACCGCGCGGCGCACCTGGCGGACGGCCTCGGCCAGCCCGTCGTGCCCCGCGTGCTGGGCCGTGAACGCGAGCGCCCGGTCGAGCGGCACGCCGGCCCCGAGCAGCGTGCCGGCGTTGCGGGTCCACAGCGCCACCGCCGCGCGGCGCCCGAGTCGCCGCCCCGCGCGGGCGGCGTCGGCGGTCGCCGCCTCGTCCACGGCCACGGGATAGAGGTGCTGGCGCCGCAGCTCGTCGAGCACCGACTGGCGCGACGGGGCCTGCACCAACCCCTCGACGACATTCCCGTCCAGTGTGGCGGCCCGGTAGCGGAACCGGACAGTCATCCCAGCACCTCGTCGCGCGTCACCCGCAGGACCTCCTCCAGCGTGGTGACCCCGGCGCACGCCTTCGCCCAGCCGGCGGCGCGCAGCGGCGCCATCCCCTGGGCTTGCGCCAGGGCCCGGATCTCGGCGAGCGGGGCGTTCTTGACCACGCGCGCACGCAGCGCCTCGCTCAGCTGCATCAGCTCGTACAGACCGGAGCGCCCGCGGTAGCCGGTTCCGGCACACGCATTGCACCCCCGGCCGCGGCGGAAGCGCGGCTTGGGAATGTCCGGCTGCCCGGCAGCGGCCTGCGCCACGACATCGGGAGGCGGACGGAAGTCCTCGGCGCACGCGTCGCACACTACGCGCACGAGCCGCTGGCCCAGGATCCCCAGCACCGTGGCCGCGACCAGGTAGGGCTCGACGCCCATATCGACCATGCGCGTGACCCCACTGGGCGCGTCGTTGGTGTGCAACGTGGAGAACACGAGGTGGCCGGTGAGCGCGGCCTGAATGGCGATCTCCGCCGTCTCCCGGTCGCGCATCTCGCCCACCATGATGATGTCCGGGTCGTGCCGCAGGATGGAGCGCAGCGCCGCGGCGAACGTCAGCCCGATCTTGGGGTTCACGGGGATCTGCGTGACGCCCGCGACTTGGTATTCGACGGGGTCCTCGACCGTGACGATCTTGACGCCGGGCTGGTTCAGCCGGTCGAGCGCGCCGTACAGCGTGGTCGTCTTCCCCGAGCCGGTCGGGCCGGTGACGAGGAGGATGCCGTGCGGCTGGCGAATGAGGTGCTCGAACTGGTCGAGCACGGGGCCCGGCATGCCGAGCTCGGCGAGGTCGCGCACCCCGGCGCCGCGGTCGAGCACGCGGAGCACCACGCTCTCGCCGTGCAGGGTCGGCGTGATCGACACGCGCATGTCGAGCTCGCGGTCGGAGAGCCGCAGGCGGATGCGGCCGTCTTGGGCCAGCCGCCGCTCCGCGATGTTCAGCCCCGCCATGATCTTCACGCGGCTGACGACCGCGGCCTGGTACTGGCGCGGCGGGTGCGAGATCTCCTGCAACACGCCGTCGATGCGGTACCGCACGCGCAGCCCGTCCGCGCCCGCCTCGAGATGCACATCGCTCGCCCGCGCCCGCAGCGCCTCGAGGATCAGGACGTTGACGAGCTTGATTACCGGGGCTTGGTTGGCGAGGGCGCGCAGATCGTCGATCGTCTCTTCTTCGTCGGCGAGCACGACGAGATCGCCGCCGCGGAGGTCGCCCGCCTGGAGCTCGGGCGCCGCCTCCGATTGGGCCGAGAGGATCGCAGCGTGGATCTCGGCAGCCGGCGCCTCGACGAGCCGCACCTGGCGCTCGAAGGTCCAGCAGAGCTCGTCGATCACCGTCGGATCGAGCGGCAGGCCCGCCGCGACGACCAGCGCGCCACCGTCCGCGACCGCGAGGGGCAGCAGACAATGCTCCTCGAGATACTTGGGCGAGAGCCGCTGGGCCAGCGGGCCCGCGGCGGCGGCGCGCAGGTCGGCGGCCGTGCGGGGCGGCTCCGCCTGTGGCGCGGGCGGGGGTGCCTCGGGGCTCAGCAGCGGATCGGTCACGGCTTCCGGGGAGGCGGCGGCATCATGCTGTCGATGCCCTGCTTCATGTTCGGCAACCGCTCCCGTTCCCGCTGCAGCAGCGAGTCCGCCTGCTCGTCGGTGTACACGACGTAGGGCGTGAGGAAGATCGCGAGTTCGGTTCGCTGCCGGCTGGTGCTGCGACTCTTGAAGAGATAGCCCAGGATCGGAACGTCCTTGAGGATCGGCACGCCCGACTCGATCTCCTGGGTCGTTTCCCCGATCAACCCGCCGATCACGATCGTGTGCCCGTTCTTCACGATCGCGCTCGTCTCCGCTTCGCGCGTGGTAATCACGGGGGCGTTCTGCGCCGCGGCGATCGTCGTCGCGGACAGCGCGCTCACCTCCTGCAGCACGCGGAACGTGACGTAGCCGTCATTGTTGACGGTGGGGACGACCGTCAGCTGCGTGCCCACGTTGCGAAACTGCACGACGGTGTTCAGCCCCGCCGTCAGGCCGCTGAAGGTGGAGGACACGAACGGCACCTCGCTTCCCACCAGGATGCGCGCCTCCTCGTTGTTCAGTGCCAGCACCCGCGGCGTCGACAGCACGCGCACGTTGGTGCGCGACGCGAGCGCCTGCAGGATGGCCCGCACGTTCAAGCTGGCGAGGCTGACGACCCGCACGCCCAGGCCTTGGAAGCCCTGCAGCAGCGTATCGCCGAAGCTCTGCGGGCCGACCCCGATGCCGATCCCACGGGTCGAGTCGCCCGAAACGCCCCGCTGCGTCAAGAGTTGCCAGTTGATGCCGAACTGGCTGGCCCGGTCGAGGGTCACCTCGGCGATCAGCACTTCCAGGAGGACTTGCGGGGGACGGACGTCGAGTTGCTCGATCGTCTCCTGGAGCACCGAGAAGTTCGGCGGTGCGGTACGGATCACGAGTGAGTTGGTCGCTTGGTCCGGAACGATCGTGGTCCGCCCCACGAGTCCCTGGCCCGGGGCCTGGGCGCTCTCCGCCGCCGCGCGGCCCGGGATGGCCCCGAGCGCGGCCACGGACGGTGGAGCCATTTGGGCGCGCTCCTGGAGCGATTCGATTTCCCGACGGCGGAATCCTGTGAGCTCGCTCGACAGGCTGCGCCCTTCGAGCGCCTGCACGCGCTGCCGCGTCGGCGCCGCCGCCACGATGGCGCCGAACACCTGCCCCAGGGTGGTGGCCAGCTCGGCGGCGCTGGCGTGCTTGAGCGGATACACGTAGGTACGCAGGCCCGCTTCGCCGCCGGTTTTGACGTCGAGCTGCCGCAGCAGATCGAGGTAGCGCGCGATGTTCACGCCGCGGTCCGTGATCAGCACGGAGTTGGAGCGCGGCACGACCTCGAGCCGGGCCATCTTGCTCGCCACCTGCTTGAGGAGCGTGACGCCTTCCTCGGCGCGGATGTAGTCGAGCGGGACGATCTGCGTGACCAGACCCAGCGGGGGCGGGGTCGGGAACTCCTTCCCGACGCGCACCGGACCGGTCGAGGGCCGCTTCTCTTCCGGCATGACTTGCGCGACCGGCCCGGTCTGCACGATGACGAGGCCTTGGCTCTCGAGGATCGCCTCGAGCACCGCACCGGCCTGCGGCGCCGGCACGGGCTCCGGGGTCTGGAAGGTCACGCGCCGGCTCGGCACGTCGGTGAGCACCACGTTCACGCCCAGCACCGCGGCGAGGGAGCGGATCACGTCGCCGAGATCCGCGTTCACGTAATTGATCCGGACCGTGGACGGCTGCTGGGCGGCCGTCCAGGCGGGCACCGTGAGCACGCACAGGGCAAGGCATAGCGCGCGCGTCTTCACGGTTTCCGTCGCTGCGCGAGGCGCAGGTGGAGTACGAGGGGACCGGACGGCTCCGCGAGCGTCACCGTCGAATCCGTGATCGCTACGAGCGCCGCCCCGGCGACCACATCACCCAGGCGGTAGATCTCGGCGCCGGGGACCTTCGGGTCCGCGTCGATGAGGGCGACGGCGCCCTGCGGTCCGACTGTGGTCCCGTACAACGTGAGCCTCGGCCCGCGCGGCGCCGGCGCTGCCGGCCGCGCGCCCGCACGCCCGGCCGGCGAGAACCGCACCGACGGTGCCGTTCGGGTCTGGGAGAAGATATTCGCGGCGACGATGGGCTCGTAGCTGGTCGAGGGCGTCGCGCCCGGCGCGGCGGAGGTGCGCTGGCCCGCGAGGGGCAGAGGCAGCTGCCGGGCATCCGCGCTGGGGAGCGGCGAGCGCGCCAGGCGCAGCCAAAAGCCTACGAGGAGGAGCACCGCGGTGACGGCGTACAGACCTCGCACGCGGGTCACGAGCCGCTCCCTGGCGCGGCCGCTCCGTACAGCCCGTGCAGGCGGAGCGACCAGGACAGGTTCTGTTGCGCGGTGCCGCCCGCGAAGGCCCCGACGAACCCGGCGCTCAACGTGAGCTCGTCGAGCACGAGGAGCTTGTCGGCATGCTGTAGCCGGTACAGGAAATCGACGAGCCCGTAGATGTCGCCCTGACCCTGCAGCTGCACGGGCGTGGCGAGCAAGCCGGGCTTGTCGGCGCGCGGCTGGCCCGCGACGTCCACCCGGTCGAGCTGCACGCTGCTCTCGTCGGCGTAGCGCTGCAGCAGCCCTTGGAGCACCGACGCCGCGAGCGCAGGCGTGGCGCCCGTCACCAACCGGGCCTCGTCCGCGGCGCGCGCCAGCTTCCGCTCGTCGAGCGCGCGCTGCAGGCGAGCGGTGCTCGCGGCGAGCGTCTCGAGGCGCACCCATTGCTCGCGACTCGCCGCGTACGCGGCCTCGCGCGCCTGCCAGCGCTGAGCGAACGGGAGCACGAGCAGCACGACCGCCACGGCGATCACGCTCACGATCGCCCCGCCCAGCACCACCCGCCGCTCGCGCGGGTTAAGGCGCTGGAGTGTATCGGAAAGCCAGGGCAAAGCTCTCATACGTCCGGTCACCGACCTGGGCGCGGTTCGTCGCCGAGAGAAAGTGGACCTCCTTGAACCCCGGTGCGGCGCCGAGCCCGGCGATGAGCCGCGCCGCGTTGGGCGCGTAGCCGTCCACCTGCCACTCGGCGCCGGAGGCACGGATGCCGCGCACGTACGCGCCGGGCGGAAGCTGGCGCGACAACGCCAGCAGCACCCGCAGCGGGTCCGGCCGCTCGGCCTCGATCTGGCGGATCGCCTCCGCCTGCTGGGCCATGGTTTCGAGCTGCGCCTGGAGCGCGAGGGCCGGCGCGGCGCGCTCGCGTAGCGCCTGCAGTCCCGCGCCCAGCTCGCGCGTGGCGCGCGCCCGCCAGGCATCGACCGACGTCAACGCGAACACCGCGGCCGCCACGCACGCCGCCACCGCCAGGCCCAGCTCGCGGCGGTGGCGCGCGCGAATGCCCCGGCCGAGCTCCGGAGACACGAGTGTGCCGGCGAAGTCCGGCTCGGTGCCGACGGCGAGCGCCGCGCCGTAGGCGGCGAGAAACGGCCCCGCCACGTCCGATACGGAGGGCAGCGGCTGAAGGGTGACGCCCGGCAGCAGCGCCGCCAGGGCGGCCGCGCGCTCCTCGCTCCACCCACTCAAGTAGAGCGTGGTGGGAGCGCCGTCGCCTGTGAGCACCGCGGCCGCGGCCTCGAGGTCCCCGTAAAGTCGCCGCGCGCGTGAGACCCGGCCGCCGCGCAGCTCCACTAAACCGATGCCATCGGCGCGACCGTCGAACAGCATCACGGCGTCGGCGAGAGGCGTCGGCGCGCGTGCCAACGCCCGCGACAGGGCCACCGGCGCGGGCTCCACCAGGTCGACGGGCGCGAGCCGCTCGAGGGCGCTCACCCAACCGGCGAGCGGTGTCTCCCGCGCGGCGAACACAAGATCCTCGTCGGCCCGCACCGCCGGCACCATTTCGTCGGCGCGCACGGCGAAGAACCGCTCGGGCTCGAGCCGCAGGATGCGGCGCCGCTCCGCGGCGGGGAGCGCCGGCAGCTTCACCCGCTTGGTTAAGAGCAGCGGCAGGTCAACCGCCACCGCGATCCGGCGGGCCGCGCCGAGATGCTGGCCCAACGCCTGCACCGCCTCGTCGGGGCTCTCCCGATCCCACGCGATCTCCACGGCCCGGGTGCGGGGGCGCGGCCAGCCCTCGAGCCGGACCGCGCGGATCGTGCGGGTGCCGAGCTCTACGCCCAGACGCGCCATTACTGGCCGCCCACCGGGCTCGTGCCCGGAGAGACGACTGCGATGTCGTTGTCGTTGCAGCGGTTCGGTCTGGACATGCGTCAGGCACCGGCGCCCGCGCGTATACCATTATCGCACAACGGAATGCGCGGTCGGCCCAAGGTTCGCCCCGATAGTGCCCCGAAAAAAAGGGGCTGTCAACCACTCGTGCGGAACCCCAGCATTCGCGGGCACGCTTGATGCTGTTCGGAGCCGCCCTCTCCGTTGTTTGACGCGACGTCGCGCGCGCTTCAGCCTTACCCGTATCTCTCACCGCGGGAGGGGTCATGAACCCCAACAAGAGCGCCATCGTATCCGCAACGCTGCTCCTCTCATTCGCGACGGCAGGCGCTCACGCTCAAGGGAGACAGGCCAACTGCTCGGCCCTGCCGACGGCCGAGCTGCTCAAGCAGTTCCTCGCGGCCGCGCCGTCGCACGGCGGCGAGGCTGGCGGGTTGTTTCACGGGACGCGCATGTGGGCGGCCGTCGTGAACCGCGACGGCGACCTGTGCGCGTTCGCGACGTCGACCGACGACCCGACGCAGGTGTGGCCGGGGAGCCAGGCGATCGCCAAGGCGAAGGCGTACACAGCCAACGCCTTCAGCCTCGATGCGCTCGCTCTCTCGACCGCGATGCTCTACACGTTCACCCAGCCGGGCCACTCCCTGTGGGGTCTGAATCAGTCGAACCTGTTCAACGCGGACCTCCTCGCTCCGCCGAGCGGCGCGGGTGGCGGGAGAGGGCAGATCGCGGGCGGCATCATCACCTTCGGCGGCGGCGTGGCGCTGTACGCGGGTGGCCACGTCGTCGGCGGTGTGGGGATCAGCGGCGACACCGCGTGCACCGACCACGAGATCGCGAAGCGCGTGCGCGACGAGGCGGGCATGAATCCGCCCGGGGGGGAGTTCGTCGACGACATTCAATACTCGGTCGAGGGGCCGACGGTGTTCGCACATCCGCTGTGCCCGAATACCTTCAAGAACGGCTCATTCCTCGGCAACGAGGCTCCTGGCAGCGGCTACTGATGCCTGACGACTGATGACGCCGTAGATTGGTTGGCGGAGGTGCATCGCCGATGGCGGTGACGGAGCTCGGCAGGAAGGCGACGGTCGCGTGCCCGTTCTGCGCCACGCTCAACCGCGTGGACCTCGGGCGCCTGCCCGACCGCCCGAAGTGCGGCCACTGCGGCCGGCCGATCCTCGTCGACCGGCCGGTCGCCGTGACCGACGCGACCGTGGAGGCGGTGCTCGCGGGCACCACCGTGCCGGTCGTGATGGACTGCTACGCCGACTGGTGCGGGCCCTGCAAGATCATGGCGCCGGTGCTCGACGACCTGGCGCACGAGCGGGCGGGCGAGGTGCTGGTGACCAAGCTCGACACCGATCGCAACCCGGCGGTCGCCCGGCGGTTCGACGTGCGCGCCATCCCGACCCTGATCGTGTTCCGCGAGGGGCGAGCGGTCGCGCGTCACACGGGCGTGCTGGCGCGGCGGGAGCTCGACGCGCTCGTCGGTCCGACCGGACAGCCGTGAGATGACCGCGGCCGACGCGGCGGACGACCTGGCCCCGACGGAGCAAAGGGAAGGGGGCGTTTCCGAACGGTCGCGCGGCGTGGCGCTCGGGTTGGCCGTGATCGGCGGGATGTTCGGGCTGCATCGCTTCTACACGGGCCGCGCGGCCAGCGGCGTCTGCATGTGCCTGACGCTGGGCGGCCTGGGAATCTGGTACCTGTACGACATCGTCGTGATCGCGGCGGGCGACTTCGAAGACGGTGACGGCCGCCGCCTGCGCCGCTGGGAAGTGGGCGACGCCGCGCCTCGGCTGGCGTCATCCGAGCGTCGCGTGGCGGACGTCGAGGATCGACTGTTGTCGCTCGAGTCCCAGGTCGGCGAGCTGGCGGAGCGCCTCGACTTCGCCGAGCGGCTGCTGGCAAGGGCGCGGGAACGGGGAACGCTTCCGAAGGGTTGAGACGTTCTCGGTCGTGACGGCTGAGAATGTTGTTGTCCACCGAAACCATCCCGAGGATCGTATGCGGATCGGGGTCCCCAAAGAGACCGCGGTCAACGAGCGCCGTGTCGCGCTGACACCGGAGGTCGCCGATCGGGTGGTGAAGTCCGGTCTGGCGGTCCTCGTCGAGCGGGATGCCGGAGCCGCGGCGTCGTTCGGCGACGACGGCTACCGCGCGGCGGGTGCCACCGTCGTCGCGACGGCCGCGGAAATCTTCGGGCAGAGCGACGTCGTGCTGAAGGTGCAGCCGCCCTCGACGGACGAGGTGCGGTTGTGTCGCGCGGGGGCCGCGCTGGTCGCTGTGTTCCAGCCGTCGGCCCAGCGGGAGGCCGTGTCCGAGCTCGCGGCTCGCCACGTGACGGCCTTCAGTCTCGCCCTGCTTCCCCGCATTACCCGCGCGCAGCCGATGGACGTGCTCTCTTCTCAGGCGACCGTCGCCGGGTACAAGGCCGTGCTGCTCGCCGCCGCGGCGACCGGCCGGTTCTTCCCGATGCTGGTGACGGCGGCCGGGACGTTGCCGCCGGCCCGCGCGCTGGTGCTGGGCGCCGGCGTGGCGGGGCTCCAGGCGATCGCGACTGCGCGCCGCCTCGGCGCGGTCGTGTCGGCGTTCGACGTGCGCCCGGCGGTGAAGGAGCAGGTGGAGAGCCTCGGCGCGAAGTTCCTGGAGCTCGAGATCGGCGAGTCGGCGGAGACGGCGGGCGGCTACGCGAAACAGCTGTCGGACGAGACCCACCGTCGCGAGCTCGCGTTCATCGCGCAGCACGTCAAGGACGCCGACATCGTGATCACGACGGCCGCGATCCCGGGGATGCGCGCGCCGATCCTCATCACGGCCGAGGCCGTGCGGGGAATGAAACCGGGCTCGGTGATCGTGGACCTGGCGGCGGAGACGGGCGGGAACTGCGAGCTGACGGAGCCCGGCAGCGACGTGATCCGGAACGGCGTCGTGATCATCGGGCCGGCCAATCTCCCGAGCACCCTGCCGGTGCACGCGAGCCAGATGTACGCGCGCAACATCTCGAGCTTTCTGTTGCACGTCGTCAAGGACGGCGCGCTGCGGCTTGACTTCGAGGACGAGATCACGCGTGACACGTGCGTGACCCATGCCGGGGAGGTGCGGAAGACATGATCCAGGGCCTGGACGGGGCGCCCCAGGGACCGCCGGTGCCGGTTGACTACTGGTCGATGCTGTTCGTGTTCGTGCTGGCGACCTTCATCGGGCTGGGGGTGATCCGCCGGGTCTCCCGGCTGCTCTACACGCCGCTCATGTCGCTCACCAACGCGATCTCCGCCATCGCCGTGGTCGGGTCGATCGTCGTCGCCGGCGCCGACTATCCCAAGGTGATCCGCATCCTCGGCGCGGTCGCGCTCTTCGCCTCCATGACGAACATCGTCAGCGGGTTCCTCATCACGGACCGGATGCTGAAGATGTTCAAGAAGCAATGACGCACGCCGTCGCCCAGTTCGCCGCCGTGCTCGCGACGGTGTTGTTCATCTTTTCGCTGTACTGGATGAACGACCCGAAGACCGCCCGCCACGCCGTCGTGGCGGGCGTCACGGCGATGCTGGTCGCCGTCCTGGCCACCTGGATTCAGCCTGAAATCGTGCACCACGGCTGGGTCGTGCTGGCGATCGTCGCGGGGTTCATCGTCGGGGTCCCGCTGTCCCGCGTGCCCCTCACCGCCGTGCCGCAGCGGACGGCGCTGTCCCATGCGTTCGGCGGGCTCGCGGCGGGGCTGGTGGGCGTCGCGGAGTATTACCTCTGGCTGGGCGAGCGCTCGGCCCAGCTCACGCCGTTCCGGATGAGCGCGCTCGTGGCCGAGGTGATCCTGGGATTCCTCACGTTCACGGGCAGTCTCATGGCCGCCGGCAAGCTGCAGGAAGTGAAGTGGATCCCGCAGCGGCCGGTCACGTACCCGGGCCAGAACGTCGTCAACATCGGCGTGCTGGCGATCGCCGTGGCGCTGGGGGTGCTGATCGTGGCGCACCCGACCGCCGCGTGGTCGGGACACGGCTTCCGTGCGATCGTCGGCCTCGCCCTGCTCTTCGGGGTGCTGCTCATCATCCCGATCGGCGGCGCGGACATGCCAACGGTCATTTCAATCCTGAACTCCTACGCGGGGCTCTCGGCGGTCGCGATGGGTTTCGTGCTCGACTCGAAGCTCCTGGTGACCGCGGGCGCGCTGGACGGGTCGAGCGGTCTGATTCTCTCGATCATCATGTGCCGAGCGATGAACCGGTCGTTCTCGAACGTGCTGTTTGGCGCGTTCGGCACCGTGCGGAAAACGGCGGCCATCGGGGAGCAAAAGGAGTGGAAGCAGGAAACGGTCGAGGGCGCCGCGCAGCTCCTCGAGCAGGCGAGCCGCGTGGTCGTCATCCCGGGATACGGCATGGCCGTAGCGCAGGCCCAGCACAAGGTGCGCGAGCTGTACGACCAGCTGACCAAGCGGGGGGTCACGGTCCAGTTCGCCATCCACCCGGTTGCGGGGCGCATGCCGGGCCACATGAACGTGCTGCTCGCGGAAGCGAACATCCCCTACACGGCGCTCGTCGAGATGGACGACATCAACCCCGAGATGCCGCAGTGCGACGTCGCGCTCGTCATCGGGGCGAACGACGTCGTCAACCCCGCCGCGCGCTACGCCAAGGACACGCCCATCTACGGCATGCCGATCATCGACGCGGACAAGGCCAAGACGGTGCTGGCCATCAAGCGCAGCAAGAACCCCGGCTTTGCGGGGATCGACAACGAGCTGTACGTCCAGGACAACACCTGGATGCTGTTCGGCGACGCCAAGACGGTGGTCGGCGACCTGGTGAAGCAGCTCGCGGGCGGGGGCCTGCACTGACCGGTCCGCATTTTCTTGCAGGCGCGTGATTGAGTATGCGCCGTTGACGGCTGAGCCTCCGCGCGTCACCTTAGCCGCTCCTCTCCCTTAGGAGTCACACCATGCGGTTCACTCCCCTCGCCGCCCTGGTGTCGGTGCTGGCCGTCGCAACGTGTACGCCTGTGGAGCGCGGCGCCGTGGCCCCGCCGAGTGGGCCGGCGTTCGCCCACGTGCAGGACCTCGACGGCACCCCCGATATGATCGTGGACGCCAAGACGCTTGCCACGTCGTGGGTCGTATACGACCAGGAGCTCAAGGAGTCGTTCTGCAGCATCGAGGAGGCGAACCTCGCCCCCGGCAAGTACCGCCTGCTGCGCTTCACGGTCGTCACCCCGAACATCGGTGATGCCGACATCTACATCGGCGACCCGAACCGGCACTGGGACCCGAACGGGGACGGCGACGGCAGCGACTCGGACGGGCTGTTCGAGAACAATGCCTGCCACCGCCACTACCACTTCCGCAACTACGCGCTATACCAGCTGATCGACTCCACGGGCAAGATCACCAAGGCGCGCAAGAACGGCTTCTGCATGATCGACGTCAAGCCGTACAACGAGGACGCGCCCCCCAAGTCATGGGTGTACCGCGCGTGCGGGCGGCCGGCGCGCCCAGACCTCGGCCTCCCCGAGGTCCCGGGCAATCAGGGGATCAGCGTCGGTTATGCGGACGAATACTACAAGTGGCTCGGCGGCCAGTACTTCGTGCTGAACGACCCGAACGCACCCCTCATCCCGCCCGGCCGCTACACGCTGCGCATTTGGGTGAACCCGCCCTTCACCGCGAAGAAGAACGAGCCCTGCCCGGCGAAGGACCCGCAGGGCTTCTGCCACATGTTCACGGAGAGCAATTACGACAACAACATCGGCGAAGCCGTGATCGACATCCCGGATCACCCGGGCAAGAAGGGCTACGGCCCAGGCGGAGGGCAGGACCCCGTGGACGAGATCGTCGACGACGAGAATCGGCCGGACAAGTGAGCTGGGAGTCGTCAGTCGTCCGTGTGACGACTGACGACTGAGAACTCCGATCACTTCCCCCACCGGTTATTCGCCCGGTCGATATCGGGATACGTCTCTTTCGGGTCCACCACGACGCCCGCCACCGGCTTCGCCGTCCCCACCCGCGCGGTGAACTTGCTGCCGAGGTTCCACATCTCGATCGGGAACCGCCGCGTTTCCGTCGTCCCGTCCGCGTAGCGTAGCTCCAGCGTCACCGGCAGCACCATCTGCGCGCGGTTCGAGAGATAGACGAGCGCCGTGTCACCCGCCTGCGTCACCGAGTCCACCGCCTGGTCGAGCCGCGCCGTGGTGTACACCCACTCGCGCCAGAACCAGTCGAGTTCCTTACCCGACACATTCTCGATCGTCCGGAAAAAGTCAGCGGGTTGGGGGTGCTTGAACTTCCAGCGCCGCACGTACTCCCGCAGGGCGCGCTCGAACGGCTCCTGGCCCAGCACCGCGTCGCGCAGGATCGTGAGCATCAGCGCGGGCTTCTGGTACGCGGCCCAGGCGAGGTCGCGCTGTTCCACCGGCCGGTCGATGAGGGGCTGCTCGTTGCCGGGAACGGCCGATACGCGATAGGCGCCGAGCAGCTCGCGCCGCACCGTGTCGCCGTACGCCGTCCCTCGGAAGTAGCCCTCCGCCGACCCGTAGTCGATGAACGTGTTGAATCCTTCGTCCATCCACGGATAGCGACGCTCGTCCGAGCCGACGAGCATCGGAAACCATTCGTGGCCGAACTCGTGCGTGAGTACCCAGAACTGGTCCTCCCGCTTCTCGATCGACGGGACGAACGTGAGCATCGGATACTCCATCCCTTCCACGAGCCCTTCCACCGTCGTCGCGTGCGGCCAGGGGTACGTGCCCCACGTCTCGCTGAAGTGCTTGATCGTGAACCACGCCATCTTGTTCGCCTCCTCCCACGGCCTGGCGCCCGGCCGGTAGAACGTCTGGATCAGGATGCCGTTCCAGCTCGAGGCGTCCCAGCGGAAGTCGGGGGAAGCGGCCCAGGCGAAGTCACGCACGTTGCGGGCGGTGAAGCGCCAGGTCTTCGTTCCCGGGACGCGTTTGCCCGTGTTCGCTTCGGCCTCCGCCTGGGTGATGATCTGTACGCGCTCGGCCGACCGGCGCGCCCGGGCGAGCCGCGCCCGCGCGGTCGGGCCCCACACCACGAGCGGGTTCGCCACGGTCCCCGTCGCGGCGACCACGAAGCCGGCGGGGAGGGTGAGCGACACGTCGAAGTCACCATACTCGAGGTAGAACTCGCCGGCGCCGATATAGGGCAGCGGATTCCACCCGTGCACGTCGTCGTACACGACCAGGCGCGGGTACCATTGGCCGATCTCGTACAGGCGCGCGCCGATCCGCCCCATGCGGCCCCCGCCGTACGGCGGCACAGGGAAGTGCCACGCGACGTCGAAGTCGATCACGCCCCGCGGCGGCAGCGGCCGCGACAGCTCGACCCGCATCATCGTCCCGTACGCCGTGCGCCGCAGGTCCTTCCCCGCCGTGGCGAACCGCTCGATCGTGATCCCGCCGATGAAGCCCTTGCCCGTGAAGTCGAACACGGCGCCCCCCGCAAAGTGGAGCGGCGGCTGATTCAGGGTGTAGGTGATGCTGTTCTGCGCGAAGATGTTCTGCTCGATCTGCACCCACACGAACGCGAGCGTGTCGGGGGAATGGTTCGCGTAATGGATCCGCTCGGTGCCGCGGATCACCGAGCCGGCCGTATCGAGGGTCGCGCGGATCACGTAGTCCGCCCGCTGCTGCCAGTAGTCCGGGCCCGGCGCGCCGGACGCACTGCGCACCCGGTTGGCTGCCGGCAGCGGGAGGGCGTGGAACGGCGATGAGTCGGCCACGGACGTCTGCAGCGCCAGCGTGACCACGGTAACGAAGTGAAGCATCGGCGGCCCTACTCCTGGATGACCGTGATCTTGAAGCCGTCGGGATCGGTGAGCGCGAACGCCCAGTCGCCCCACGGCGTCTCCGACGGCTCGCGATCAAGCGGCCAGCCTGTCGCTCGCACGCGGGCGGCGATCGCGGTGATGTCCTGCACCGTGGAGACCCAGACGCGGCAGCCCTCGCCCTTCCTGCGGTCCCGCCCTTTCGCGAAATCATCCTGGTTGAGCATGATGTCGCAGCCGCCCGCCTTCAGCTGGATGCCGCGCAGCTGGCCCGCCTCTTCCCACCGCTCGCCTAAGGTGAATCCCAGCACATCGCGGTACCAGGCGATGCTCTTCGGCAGGTCGTTGACGGTGAACGATGCCGCCACGGAGCGCAGCCGCAGCGACTCCGGCAGCCGGCGCTGCCGTCGTGGCGGGCGTTTCCGCGCGGCCTTCTTCTTCGTCGCCATGGGTCGGCTCCTGCTGCGGGTGACATCGGGCAAGTCGCGGGACGAGAAGCGTAGCGTCCCGCGCACCCTCCCGCCAGATTACCGGTTCGACCGACCAACGCGGAGCGAGATCATGCCCACCAGTCAGGCTGCGGCGACGTGGGAAGGAAAGCTCAAGGATGGCAAAGGAAGCTTCAAAGCCGGCAGCGGCGCGTTCAGCGGGCCCTACAGCTTCGCGACGCGCTTCGAGGGCAAGAAGGGCACCAACCCGGAGGAGCTGATCGCGGCGGCCCACGCCGCCTGCTTCAGCATGGCGCTGGCGGCGGGCCTCGAAAAGGCTGGCAAGCCGGCCACGCGCGTGCAGACCGACGCCGCCTGCACGCTGGAGATGGTGAGCGGGACGCCCACGATCACGCGCATGGAGCTCAAGGTGCGAGGCAAGGTGCCCGGACTCGACCAGGCCGCCTTTCAGCGGGCGGCCGAGGAGGCGAAGACCGGCTGCCCCGTGTCGCGCGCGCTCAAGGGCATTCCGCAGGTGACGCTCGACGCCAAGCTCGAATAGGCGGGTGTGGACCGTCTACATGCTGCGCTGCCGCGATGGCTCGTTATACACCGGCATCACGAACGATCTCGCGCAGCGGCTGTCGCGGCACGCGGCCGGCACGGCGAGCGCCTACACGCGCTCGCGCCGGCCGGTGAGGCTCGTCTACCGCGAGCGGCAACCCACCCGCTCCGCGGCGCTTAAGCGGGAGGCGGTGCTGCGGCGGCTGCCCCGCGCCGCGAAGCTCACGCTGCTCCGCCAGACATGATGAGGCTCCAACGGCGCGACTGGGCGGGGCTGGTGTTCGCGCTCGTGGTCGCCGCCGTCTGCGTGCGGCTGGGCGTGTGGCAGCTCGACCGTCTGCGGCAGCGGCGTGCGTGGAACGCGGCGGCGCGGGCCGCCCGCGAGCGCCCGTCGCTTGGGGTCGCAGGGGGGGCGCTCACCGCGGACTCGGTCCGCGACCGCCAGCTCCGGGCCCGCGGGATCTACGATTACGCGCACGAGCGGCTGTGGCACGGGCGCAGCTACGAGGGCATTCCGGGCGTCGACCTCATTACCCCGCTCCGTCTCGCCGATGGCGGGGCCGTGCTGGTGGACCGGGGTTGGGCCCCCTCCCCGGACGGCTACCACGTGGACGAGGGCGCGTATCGCGAGGCGGACAGCGCGGATGTGCTGGGGCTCGGCATGTCGGCGCCTCGAGCCCGTGGCGACGTGGACCCAGCGCGGCTCAAGGATTCGGTGCCGTATCGGTTGCTTCCGTTCGTAATCCAGCAGTTACCGCCCTCCACCGCGCTCAACCGTCCTTTACCGCCCGGTCTCATCCGCTGGCCCGCTCCCGAACTGTCCGACGGGCCCCATCTCTCGTACGCCGTCCAGTGGTTCAGCTTCGCGATCATCATCGTGGTAGGGTCGGTGGCGCTGCTCCGGAAGGGGAGGGCGGCTACCATTAACCCCCTGTCCTAGCTATACTTGTCGACCCCGCGGTGTGCGCCCCCGTCCTGCCGCCGACGTACGCCGCGGGCGTTTTTCATGTTCGCCCCGAAAGGAGCCCGAGCGCGATGCCCGCAGCCTTGCCCCTCAAGCAGCCCGTGAAGGTAAGCCAGTTGGTACGCCGCCGTCTGCGGGAGCTCAAGCGCACGCCGCGCGAGCTCGCCGAGGCGGTGCGGGTCTCCGAGCAGTACATCTCCGACCTCGTCGCGGGGCGACGCCGCCCGCCGGCGCCCGGACGGAGCGACCTGTACGTCCCGATGGCCAAGTTTCTGCGGCTGCACCGCAACGACCTGCCGACGTGCGCGCGGGTCGAGCGGGCTCGGGAAGTGGTGGGGCGGCGGCGCCCCGATGTGCGGGCCTGGAAGCTCATGCTCGCGCTGGGGGAGCCGGCGCGCCAGCGCACCCTCGCGCGCCGCGTGGCGAAGCCGGACGGCGGGGCGCTCCAAAGCCTCATCGTGGGGCGGTTGCTCGAGGTGGCGCAGGGTTTCGTGCGGCGGCAGCTCGACGACGAAGTGGGGCTCCGCGTCGCGGCGACGCGCGACGGCTCGAGCTACCTCGACGCGCGGATGCGGCTGCTCGAGTTCCTCGACACGGCTGCCGACTCGCTCACGCCGGACGACTGCGAGGAGTTCGTGCTGCCCCGCATCGCCGCTTGGGACATCGAGCTCGAGACCCGCGCGATGCGCATCGTGCTGCGGTCGTAGCGGGGGGGGGAGCACAAACGCAAACGGCGCCGTCCATCGGATGGCGCCGTTCGTTCTTCTGGTACCGCGCGTGGTTTAGAGCTTGACGACGTTCTGTGCCGCCGGGCCCTTCTGACCCTGCACGACGTCGAACTCGACCCGCTCGCCCTCGGCCAAGGACTTGAAGCCCTGCGCCTGGATCGCGGTGTGATGCACGAAGCAGTCCTTTTCGCCGTTCTCGGGCGTGATGAAGCCGAAGCCCTTCGCGTCGTTGAACCACTTCACGATACCGGTGATGCGTGCCATCTGCTGTAACTCCTGACTTAATAGTGTTCGCGACGGCGAGCGGACTTCGCCTTGCGGCGCGCCGCTGCCTTATCCTTCCGCCGCCGCTGAGCGCCGGGGCTCTCGTAGAAGCGTTTCCGCTTCATGTCCTGGAACAGCCCCGCCTTGGTGATTTGCCGGCGGAACTTCTTCAGGACGTACTCGAGTCGGTCGCTGTCACCTACCAGTACTTCCACGTGCCGACCTCGTTTCCGTGAGAGCCTCCAGAAACACCAAAGGACCGTGGGCGGAAGCCCAGGTCCTCGGAACGGTCTCTGGCTGTTTGCGCTCGCGCCAATGATCGCTTGGCGGGGGCGGTTTGTCAACCGGGGACGGGATTCGTCCTTGACGCTGCAGCCCCTCCTAGCTACAGTTCGGGCGCAAGTAAAGAACCGCGAGCTGGCATCCTTCCGTAGGACGGTCCCGCTCAGGAGCGGGCCTCACATCTGTAGGCTCAATCCCTAGGTTCGGAATCAAGAGTCGTCCAGAAACGACGTCGAGGGACGACGTCGAGGAGACCCGTAGTGTACGGTGTCCCTCGACGATTCTCCTGGACGGCCTTTCCTCGACGCAGTCAGGAGTAGTATGTCTTTTCATTCTCTCGGGCTCGCGCCCGAGTTGTTGCGCGCCGTGGCCGACGAAGGCTACGCGCGGCCCACGCCGATCCAGCAGGAAGCGATCCCGCTCGCCCTCGCCGGGCGCGACCTGATCGGCTCCGCCCAGACGGGCACCGGCAAGACCGCCGCGTTCATGCTGCCGATCCTCCAGCGGCTCGCGGCGGGTGACAGGGGACACGCGCTGCGGGCGCTGATCCTCGTCCCCACCCGCGAGCTGGCGGAGCAGGTGTTGCAGAGCGCGCGCGCGTACGGACGGCATGTCCGCGTCACCGCGGCGGCGGTGTACGGCGGCGTCGGGATGGAGCCGCAGACCCGCGCGCTGAAGCACGGCGCTGACATCGTCGTCGCGACGCCCGGACGCCTGCTCGACCACATGGAGCGCGGGCACGTGGACTTTTCGCGGCTCGAGGTGCTGGTGCTCGACGAGGCGGACCGGATGCTCGACATGGGGTTCGCCCCCGACGTGCGCCGCATCCTCGCCGCGCTCCCCGACAAGCGCCAGACGATGCTGTTTTCGGCCACGATCTCCCCGGAGGTCGACGCGCTGGCGCGCCGGGCGCTCGACGGCCACGCCTCCGTCGAGATCGGGCGCCGCGCCACGCCCGCCGAGGGAGTGGAGCACGTCATCGTCGCGGTCGACAAGCTGCAGAAGCGCGGCGTCCTCGCCAAGCTCCTGCAGGCGAAGCCGGCGGGTCAGACGCTGATCTTCACCCGCACCAAGTACGGGGCGGACAAGCTGGTCACGTTCCTGCGGCGCGAGGGGATTCCGGCGCATGCGATCCACGGCGACAAGGCGCAGAGCCACCGCACGCGCACGCTCGACGCGTTCCGCAGCGGGGCGGCGGACGTGCTGGTCGCGACCGACATCGCGGCGCGGGGCATCGACGTCGACGGGATCCGCATGGTGGTGAACTTCGACGTCCCGCACGATCCGGAGGTGTACGTGCATCGGGTGGGCCGGACGGCGCGGGCCGGAGCGCGCGGCCTCGCGCTCACGCTGCTGTCGCCCGACGAGTGGCTGCTGATGGGGGACATCGAGAAACTGGTCGGCCAGGTGTTCCCGCGGGAAGTCATCCCCGGCTTCGAGCCGTCGGTCCCGCCGCTGCAGCCGCGGGCGCTCAAGCTCGAGCCGGCGCGGCCGGCGCGGTCGGTGCGGGCGCGGGTGGGCGGCCGGCGGCGGCGCTAGCCGCGCTGCTCAATCGGCACGTAGTCCCGCTTGTCCGGGCCCGCGTAAATCTGGCGCGGGCGCGCGAGTTTCTGCTCTTTGTCGAGCAGCATTTCCTGCCACTGCGCCAGCCACCCCGGGGTCCGGCCGATCGCGAACAGCACCGGGAAGATGTCCATCGGAAACTTCATCGCCTCGTAGATGATCCCCGAGTAGAAGTCCACGTTGGGGTACAGCTTCCGGCTCACGAAGTAGTCGTCCTGGAGCGCGATGCGCTCGAGCTCCATCGCGATGTCGATCAGCGGGTTGCGCCCGGTGATGTCGAACACTTCATCCGCCACGCGCTTGATGATCTTGGCGCGCGGGTCGTAGTTCTTGTAGACGCGGTGGCCGAAGCCGAACAGCCGGAACTCCCCGTGCTTCACCCGCTCGATGTAGGCCGGGATGTTGTCCTTCGAGCCGATCTTGCGCAGCAGCCGGAGCACCTCCTCGTTCGCTCCGCCGTGCAGCGGCCCGTATAGCGCCGCCGCGGCGGCCGCCATTGCGGAGTACGGATCGGATTGCGTGGACCCGACCCCGCGCATCGCGCTGGTCGACGCGTTCTGCTCGTGGTCGGCGTGGAGGATGAACAGCACGTCCAGGGCGTGCTCGAGGGTCTTGTTCGGCACGTACTTCACCTCGGTCGCCTTGAACATCATGTTGAGGAAGTTGCCGGCGTAGCTCAGGTCGTTGTCCGGATACGCGTACGGCATCCCCACCGAGTGCCGGTACGCGAAGGCCGCGAGGGTCGGGGCCTTCGCGATCAGGCGGAAGATCTGGTTGCGACGCGACACCTCGTCGCCGATGTGCTTGGCCTCGGGATAGAAGGTCGACAGGGCGGCCACGGTGCTCACGAACATGCCCATCGGGTGCGCGTCGTGGTGGAAGCCGTCGATGAACTTCTTGATGTTCTCGTGGATGATCGTATGGTGCGTGATGTTGTAGACCCACGAGTCCAGCTCCGCCGCCGACGGCAGCTCCCCGTGTAGCAGCAGATAGGCGGTCTCGAGAAACGTGCTCTGCTCCGCGAGCTGCTCGATCGGATACCCGCGGTAGCGCAGGATCCCGCGGTCGCCGTCGATGTAGCTCACGGCGCTGCGACACGCCGCGGTGTTGAGAAACCCGGGATCGTACGTCATCAGCCCCGGGTCGTCCTCGGCGGCCTTGATCTGCCGCAGGTCCACGGCCCGGACGGTGCCGTCCTGCACGGGGATCTCGTACTGCTTGCCGGTTCGATTGTCGGTGATCGAGAGAGTGCTCTTCGGCACGCGCTGCGTCCTGGAAATGGCTGGGGAAAGATAACAAGCAAGGCGGTGAGGGGCGGTGAAGGGCGGTGGAGGGCGGGGACGATCGCTCGGCGCGCACCGTCTTTCACCGCCGTTCACCGCCCCTTATCTTGGCACCACATGGCCGCATCCGCGAAGCGCGAGTCCCTGTACCCCACCCGTATGGCCGCCGGTGCCCTGTTGGGCCAGCACCTCGCGGCGCGCGGCTACCTCGGGTGCATTCTGCTGGGCATCACCCCCGACGGGGTCGAGATCGCCGCCAACGCCGCGCGGGCGATGGGGGCGCAGTTCGACGTCCTGGTCGCGGCGTTCATCAAGCTGGGCTCCAACCTCGCCCCCATCGGGGCGATCGCCGAGTCGGCCCCGTCGGAGATGGACCCCGACTTCCTGCCGAGCGGCGCCGTGCTGGACAAGCTGGCCACGGCGATTGACGAGTCCCGGGCCCGCGTGAGCCAGGATCTGATCCTGTATCGCACCCAGCGCCCGGTGAAGAAGATCGCCGGCCGCATCGCGGTCATCGTGGACGGGCAGGTGGTCTATCCCTGGAGGGTGCTGGCGGCGGCCAAGGTGGCCGAGCAGCAGAGCGCCAAGCAGGTCGTGATCGCGACGCCCGTGGCGACCCAGGCTGCGGCGGAGCGCATCGGTGCCCGGCGCTACGACTCCGGAACGGCTCAAGTCGATCATGATTGCGCATCAGGCAGCGTGAGAGGCGGGAAGGTTGGAATGTTGGAAGGTTGGAAGGCGGAGCGGTCGGCCTTCCTGCTGACGCTGCGGTAGAGCCCCCAAGTCAGTCTTCCGGCTTTTCGACGGAGCAGGTCCAGTCCCTGGCACTCGCCCTCGGCCACGAGCTTCAAGTCACGGACCGCGATGATCGCATAAGAGAGCTCGGCCAGAGAGCCGAGCGTGATGTCGAGGAAGCGTCGGAACTCGCGGGGCCCGCGCTTCGCTGACCCTTCGGCGACATTTGCGGCGGCTGAAAATGCGGCGCGCCTCATCTGCGACGTCAGGCCGTACAGTTCACTTTTCGGAAACGACTGCGTGACGCGGTACGTCTCAAGAAACAGCTGGTGGCATGCCTGCCAGGCCTCGAGTCGCTCGTAGGGCATCATGAGCACGTATGCTAGCGACGAGGGGCCGCTCGACGGGATCGAATCTTGCCGCGACGGGTCGAAAAACATCGGGGCCGGCGCTCGGACCGTCCGATATCACCTTCCAACCTTCCAACCTTCCAACCTTCCAACCTTCACTCCAGCTCCACCATTCCCCGCTCCAGCCACCGGTGCTCTCCGGCCAAGACTTCCTGGGCCACCCGGTAGGTCGGCACGTCGTCGTTCCGCCACAGTCCCTGGAACTTCGCGTGCACGCGGGCGCGCGCCTGGCGGCAGAACAGGTCGGCGACCTGCACCGCCCGT
>WNGN01000318.1_pt1 | contig 48787 bp, 41 predicted proteins | sample 5400561 | NCBI WGS metagenome assembly WNGN01 (sample SAMN13153379, study PRJNA577476) | soil metagenome | isolation source: 115 cm soil or saprolite under Garry oak tree replicate 2 | place: USA:California | collected 2016-06-15 | reverse complement strand
GACCACAATGCTTCCCAGAACTGCTCAACTGACGAGAAGCGATGATCATCCTTTAGAGCCATCGCTTGCTGAATAGCGTCAGCTGTAAACGAAGGGATAGTAGGTACTACCTCGTTTACTGGCTTCAAAAGATCGATCCCCGTGCTGGCCAATTGCGTTGCTCTATAGGAGGCATCAGGGGGAACAAGACCAGTTAAGAGCAGATAGCATGTTGCGCCCAGGCCATAGATATCGGTACGAGTGCTGAACTCTTCCCTGTATTGCTCAATCGCTCCATAGCAAGGTGCAAAGTAAGGAACAGGGCTCCACCACAAACCCTGTTTCTTCACGATGCGGAGCAGAGCCAGCACGGGCTCGCCAGTCGTCCGTGGTACGATGATGCTGGCCGGCTTGATGTTTTGATGAATAACAGGAGGGTGCTGCTGATGCAGATGGCTCACAGCCCTCATGATGGGGGCAATGATCGTTATAACCTGTGGGAAGGGAAAACGCTGCTCCGGCTGCTGTAGCCGTAGTATCTCCAGGTGCGGTTCTTCACTATAGCTCATTAGCAGGCAGGTCCGACCGAGTGTGTCATCAGTGAAAACAGATGGGGCTCGGGGCACTGCTCGAGGACGAAGGGGTGGTGGCAATACATATTGAAGCGTAAAGCGATACCCTTTCTGTTCCTTCGGGTTGATCAGCTCTGCCAGGGCAAAAAGCTTCTGTTTGTCATACTGATCCCGTGTCAGATAGACGTTGCCAAAGCCTCCTTTGCCAAAGAGGCTCTCGACGATATACTGCCCGTTTAGCACAGTGCCAATAGGGAGAATGGCTCGTACCTTTTGCACGTTGTTCCCCCTTGTAACTTTTACCTGCAGTCTTCAAACAATGTACTGCTAGTATTATAGATAGCTGCAATTGTCTAAGCAAGCCCAAGGGTAACTGCTCGGGACTCCTCACCACCTTCGGTGGTTCGCAAGAGGGGTTTTTCCTGTGGGCGGTGCAGCCTGCGGCTGCACCGCCCACAGGAAAAAGACGCGAGCTGCCGGAGGCGGCGAGGAATCAGGCACCTGAGTAGTTACGTCCAAGGTTAGTTACCAGGAGAATTACTGTCGAGCCTCATGATGGTATATGATGTACTATCGAGTTGCGTCGACGGCACAAAGGCTCTCTCCATACTTTGCTTCGCTGCTGTTTTACTTGACAACAGGCCACTTTTGTTTGCGCAACGCGCCCATCACGGTCGGATTCAGATTCAAGTGAGCCTGTACCAGTTCTGGCGGGGTCAAGGCCATCCACTGGTTCAGCGAGACGTCCGCGAAGCGGGGGCTCTTGAACAGTTCCAGGAAGCGCAATGGTGTGTCACCGGTATTCTCGATGTAGTGCCCCATGGCGAACGGTACATAGCCGACATCGCCCGCCTGGTAGTCAAAGGTGCGTGCCTTGCCCTCGGACGCGAACACGGTCATGCGCCCGCTGCCCTCGATGTAGTACTGCCACTCGTCGTTATTGGGATGCCAGTGCATTTCTCGCATGGCGCCAGGCTCGACCTCGACCAGCGCCGCGGCAATGGTCGAGGCGGCGGGAAAGTTGCTGGAATCGACGATGCGCGCCGTGCCGCCACTGGTCTTCACCGGTTCCTGCGCAAACAAACGATGGCTGAACGTCTGCGGCAACCGCCCATAAGGATCGGAAACCTTATCGGAGGCGAGCGGACCCGGCACCTTGACGGGGAAGATATAGCGCTCGTGCGTGGGGATGCCAGCGAAATCGCTTTCCGGCACGCCAAAATTCTTGGCCAGCGCCGCTCGTGGCGTATGGGCGAACCAATCCGTAATCAGGAAGGTCGAATCTTCGGAAAAGTTCCCGTCGTCGAAGACGAGGAGGAATTCACAGCCCTCTTCTAAGCCCTGGATCGAATGTGGAATGCCGGCGGGAAAATTCCAGATGTCGCCGACGCCGACATCGTCCAGGAAGTTGCGTCCCTCCTGGTCAATCGCGCTGATGCGGGCGCGCCCGTTGAGCATATAGGCCCACTCTGCTTCCTTGTGCCAGTGCAACTCGCGCACGCCGCCGGGATTCAGACGCATATTCACGCCTGCCAGCGTCGTCGCGATCGGCAACTCGCGCACGGTCACTTGCCGCGCCCAGCCTCCCTCCTGCAGCCGATTGTGCGCGAGGGCGAACGAAAATTTCAGGTTGGGGAGGGTGCCAGCGTCAGTGCTGGGTGGGGTGAGGATATCGGGATTCTGCCGGTCCAGCAGTACGTTTCGCGGGCCAGGATCGGTTGCACCAGCACCGTCCCTGATCGGTTGTGGCACCTGATCGCCTGCTTCAGTGCCCTGGTGAAACACATTTTTCATGCATGCTCTCCTCTCTTTATCCCATGAAATGGGATGACGGTATCTAGTCAAGGTTCAGTGGTAGGTGAGGCATGGCCAGCAGGGCGATGGCAAGCATCGCCCCTACATTTCTGTCTCTCACATCAAGTGTCTATCTGCTACGGGAAGGCCATTTACACCCTTTGCCACGATCAATACTCTTCCAAGTATGACGACGACACGCCATGAAAGTGTTATGAGCATCGTCATGAAAAGGTGTCACATCACCCTTCAAAAGGTCGGAACAGGTCGATGACAATAAGCACAGCGAGAACGCACAGGGGGAAGACCAGGGCTGCCAGGGACATGTGCAGCTCGAGAGCGCTTCCGCAGATGGCTCCCACCACATAACATCCCCAGATGCCGCCCAGCAGGAAGAGATGCCGAAAGGAGGCTTGCTGCATCGATTCGCGCACGGCCTGGCGAACGCGCTGTTCTACGGGCCGCTGGCGCAACCAGGACAGGTACTGCGTCATGGCAAGCGCCCAATCACTCAGCAAACCTGTCACAAAGGTGGTACGCACGCCCTGGCCACTTGCCCGTCGTAGCGTCGCTGTCTGGAGCCCCATCGCCAGGGTCAGCAGCACGACACACAGAGAAAAGATCCCCGAGGGGGAGGGACGAATGACACCACCTTGCAACGCGTGGGTGCCAAGCAGCAGAAAAGCAAGCATGCAGACCGCTTCCAGGCCAAAGACGACGGCAAAGGGAGAGCGGATACCCCACCGGCGAACCTGCGCGAGCACGAGAAGGCCCAGTATGTTTCCCAGAAAGAAGGCGAGAATGGGCAAGCCGCGCTGCAGCACGGAGGGCCAATCCAGTCGCCCAAGCGCCACCCCGGTGGTCATACTATTGCCACTCATAAAGGAGGCTCCCAATTGCTGCAGAACGAGGAAGCCAATCGCGTCGCTGAAGGCTGCGACCCAGGCGAGGAGCAACGCGGCCCAGATTTGCTCACGTGCCAGAGGAGTTGCTGAATCAGAGGGGTGCGTTGTAATATGCTGCATAACTGCTGTCCTCTCCTCCTGTTGACAGGCGACGGCTCCGTTCCTCTTATGATTGCCCAAACGTTACACCGTTGGTTGTGTGCTCCCCCATCCTGACCCAAGGCATCTTCTCCATCTGTTGGCTGTCCTTCTCGTGATATGGCATCGCACCGGGCCATATCAGTGCACCCCATCAAACTCGAACAGGCCACCACTGTTGACCGACGAGCCACGACGGTTGAGGCATTCAGGTCCCCTGGTCAAGTGGCGTGCCCATCGCGGCCATCGCCTCTTGCGTTTTGGCCGGGCCGCGCAGGACGTACGCTACGCCTACAGCGAGCACTGCGCCGGCCACCGGTCCAAGCAGGTAGACCCACCATGTCGACAGGTTCCCCACGGCCAGATCAGGTCCCAAGCTCCTGGCGGGGTTCATCGAGGCGCCATCGAACGGTCCGCCCATGGTGCCCCAGGCCATGATGTAGGCACCGACAGCCAGTGGCACAAAGGGGCCGTTGAGCTTGGGCCCATTGGCCAGGTTCAGCACCATGAGCACCAGGCCGAAGGTGAGGATCGCCTCGAAGCCGGCGGCTTGCCATGCGAGGCCCGGCGGAGGCATCGTCGCCGCCAGGTTTCCTGCCACCCCGAAGAAGGCGCGAGCCAACAGGGACCCACAGACGGCGGCCGCGAACTGGACGATCCAGTACGCACCGGCCATCACCCAGTCCATGTCCCGCCGCAGCGCGAATGCCAGGGTCACCGCCGGGTTGAAGTGGGCCGAGATATCGCCCAGGAAGTAGACGGCCACCACGAGCCAGAGTGCCGACACGGCGGAGAGCACCAGCACCGTCTGCCACGGCTGCAGGGCATGACCTCCGTAGCGGACGAGAATGGCTGCGCCACCGGAGAGGATGAAGGTCAGCCCGGCCACGCCGATGAATTCGGCCAGCAGCCGTCGCAGCCGATGGTCTGGGTTAGTCCAATCGGCGAAGCCCCGCTGACCACCCACCGATGCGACCAGGGCCGCTTTGCCGATGGGTTGGGAGCTGGCGTCCGCCTGCGCGGCCATTCTCTCTGGGGAGCTCATTTCGATCCCTCCTTGGGGCCTGGCGGTAGATCAGCCGAGCCTCCACGCGTGAGAGCGAGCGGGTTGACCACGCGGTCGAACACCTCCTCACTGACGCCGTTGGCCAGGGCGGCCTGCTTGAGCGTCAGGTCGTGGTCGATGGCGTAATGCGAGATGACCGAGGCCTGGTCGTAGCCGATGATGGGCGAGAGCGCCGTCACCATCATCACCGATCGCTCGATGTTCTCCTTCAGCTTGGGCTCATTGAGCTCAGCGCCTTCGATCATGAACTCGCGGAAGTGGTCGCACATGTCGGCCATGATCAGCGCCGAGTGGAGATAGTTGTTGATCAGGATCGGGCGGAAGGCGTTCAACTCGAAGTTGCCCTCGTCACCCCCCATGGTCACCGCGACGTCGGAGGCGATGATCTGGATGCAGACCATCAGCATGGCCTCGGCCTGGGTCGGGTTGACCTTGCCGGGCATGATGGAGGATCCTGGTTCGTTGGCTGGGAGCAGCAGCTCGTGAATCCCGGTGCGCGGGCCCGAGCCCAGCCAACGCAGGTCATTGGCGATCTTGAACAGGGTGACGGCCGCCGCCTTCAGCCCTCCGTGTGCACGCACCATGCGGTCGAGCGTGCCCTGGGCAGTGAACTTGTTGGGTGCCGTCTCGAAAGGGGCGCCTGTCATCGAGGCGATCTCCTGTGCCACCTGCTCGCCAAAGCCAAGGGGAGCATTGAGTCCGGTACCGACGGCGGTCCCTCCCATGGCGAGCGAGAGCAGGCCGTCGGTCGCGTGCTCGACCTCGGCAATGGCGTCATCGAGGGCGCCAACATAGCCAGACCATTCCTGGCCGACCGTCAGTGGGACGGCGTCTTCGAGGTGTGTGCGGCCGATCTTGACCACGTCAGCCCACTGCTTCGACTTCGCGTCCAAGGCCTCGCGGAGCCGCTTGAGGGCAGGGATCGTCTTCTCGGTCGCCATCGTGTAGGCGGCGATATGCATGGCGGTCGGGAACGTGTCGTTGCTCGACTGGCCCATGTTCACGTGGTCGTTCGGGTGGATCGGCTCCTGCGAGCCGAGCGTGCCGCCGACCAGCTGGATGCAGCGGTTAGAGATGACCTCATTCACATTCATGTTGGACTGCGTGCCCGAGCCGGTCTGCCAGACGTAGAGCGGGAAGTTGTCGTCCAGTGACCCGCTGATGACCTCATCGCTCACGCGCTCAATCAATTGGCCCTTCCACTCGGGCATGCGACCGGCACGGGTGTTCACGATAGCCGCCGCCTTCTTCACATAGCCGTAGGCGTGATAGACCTCCTTGGGCATGCGGTCGTTGCCGATGTTGAAGTGCTCGAGGCTGCGTTGGGTTTGGGCGCCCCAGTACCGATTGGCCGGAACCTCAACGTCGCCGAGGCTGTCGAACTCCCGCCGCATCCCGGTGGCATCGAGGCCGATGGGCAGGTCGAGTATCTTCGGTGCTTTGTCGTTGGCTTTGTGTGGTGAAACAGATGATCGTTGTGTCGGTGTACTTTTCATTTGAGTCTCCTTTTCGATTGCGTGCCGGAGCCTGTTTGCCAGACATAGAGCGGGAACTCACTGTCCAGTTTGCCCGCGATTACCTCGCCGGCCACCTTGCTGATCACGTCCGCTTTGTCCCTGGGGAGTTTCCCTGCTTCGGCGTTGACCATGGCGGCGGCCTTTTTCACATACCCATAGGCATGGTAGACTGCTTTGGGCATATGGTCATCGCCAATGGCGAAGTGGATCAGGGAGCGCTGCGTCTGTGCCCCCCAGTAGTGATCCGCCGGGACTTCGATGGTTCCCATCGAGTCCGATTCCTGGCGGGTGCCCGCTGCCTGAATCCCGATCGGCAGGTCGCGAACGGTTGTGGCCGTTCGCGCCTGGCGCTGCTGGTCGTGGCTACTCATTTTCGACTCCCTGCTGCAACGCTGCTCAGCAACTCTGGATATTGCGGCTGCCACATCGCATCCTGTACCTGCTGAATCACGTTGGTGAGTTCCACACGTGCCAGTTTTTCGGAGGCTGCGGTCTTCGCCACCTCAACGGCAACCGTGGCGGAGACGCTGCGCAGATTGTCAACGTGTGGCAAGAGGGACGCTCCGGGCTGTTTGGCATCCACCTGATCTGCGACGGCTTTGGCAGCGGTGGTGAACATGCCATCGCTGACCTGGCGCGCGCGAGCAACGATCGTGCCCAGACCCAGACCGGGATAGAGCAGCGCGTTGTTGGCCTGTCCGATCACGTACGTAATGCCTTTATAAGTGACGGGGTGCGAAGGAATGCCAGTGGCAACCAGCGCACGTCCATCCGTCCAGGTGATCAGATCGCTGGCGCTCGCCTCCATCAGTTGGGTCGGGTTCGAGAGAGGAAAGATGATGGGGCGCTCAGTATGTGCCGCCATGTCCTTCACGATCGACTCCGTAAACGTTCCTGGCGCGGTCGAGGTGCCGATGAGCATGGTCGGGTGGACCTGGCGCACGACTTCGGCCAGGCTGATGCCGCCCTGGGGCATATCATGTTTCCAGTCTTTGACCTCGCCGGCAGGGCGAGCATATGGGACCTGGAAGTCGCGCAGGGCATCGCCCATGTTATCGAGCAGAAGGCCCTGGATATCCACGCACCAGAAACGGCGGGTTGCCTCTTCTTTGGAGAGACCAGCCTGCATCATGGCTATGCGGATCTGATCGGCGTTGCCGATGCCAGCCGTGCCAGCGCCGAAAATGACCACGCGCTGATCACGGATACTGGTTTGCGCCACGCGTAATGCGGTGTAGATCGCGGCCAGCGTAATGGCCCCCGTCCCCTGCACGTCATCATTGAAGGTGCAAATCTGATGGCGGTACTTCTCCAGAATGCGCCTGGCATTACTGGGTCCGAAGTCTTCCCAATGTAAGAGCGCTTTGGGGAAGAGTTTGGTGGCCGTTTTGATATAAGTATCGATGAAGGCATCGTAGCGTTCGCCACGCACGCGGGCATGCCGGTTGCCAATGTAGAAGGGGTTGTTGAGAAGGCTTTCGCGGTTGGTGCCGACATCGAGCATGACGGGAATCACGCGCATAGGATCGATCCCGGCAGCAGCAGTATAGACGGCAAGCTTGCCAACGGAAATCTGGATGCCACCGATGCCCCAGTCGCCGATGCCGAGGATTTCTTCGGCGTCGGTAGCCACCAGCAGATCGATATCGTCGGGTCCGGCGCCAACGTTGCGGAACGACTCTTCGACGCGTTCAGGATGGTCAATGGACAGGTAGACGCCACGGGGCCGGCGGTACTCGAGGCTGTATTGCTCGATCGCGACGGCCACCGTCGGATCATAGATGACCGGCAACATCTCGTACATGTGCTCGGACAGCAGCTTGTAAAACAGGACTTCGTTACTGTCCTGCAGCATATTGAGGTAGATGTTCTTCCTCGGATCGTCCGGCTGCTGTTGGTACTGCAGATAGGCGCGTTTCACCTGCTCGTCGAGGGTGGTCACGGCTTCGGGCAGAAGGCCGGTCAGGCCAAACGTTGCTCGCTCCTGGTTGGTGAAGGCATCACCTTTGTTCAAAAAGGGCTCATGTAACAAATCGAGGCCAGTCATCTGCACTTCAAAGCGTTTACGCGGTGAAGATGTTCCCGTAACCTCGCGAAATTTTTGCATCTGTTCCTCCTGTTTTTTGGCTTCATTCAAATGGACAAACGTTCACTGCAAGAGAAATCATTGCTCCTGCCACGACCGGCTGCAAAGCATTCTCTCTTCCAAAGTATGACGACGGCGCGTCATGAAGGCGTTATGAGCAGTGTCATGGGCAGTGCCTGAAACGCTGATGGTACCCTGCGCGAGGATTACCCGGTGAGAAACAGGTAGATAGCCAGCATAACGCCGACAAGACTTGCCAAAATCGTTAAAATGATGGGAAAACTGGCAGAAGGATGGAAACGTTCTGCGTCGATGCTAAGACGATTATTCAGGAATTCCAGGAGAGCTACAATCATCATAATAACGCCCAGGACTGTCAAGCAGACACCAAAGAAAGAGGAAAGGTGGTAAGGGATTACGCTCGTGTTGCCTTTCAAGCGCTCCACTACAAAACCAAAGGCGATAGTTGCCAGACCGGTACGTATCCAGGCGAGAAAGGTACGCTCATTGGCTAAATGATCAGAGACCTTCTTGCTTATACCAACCTGTTTGGCGGGAGGCACATTCTGCCCATCTGTAGTTTTAATGACATCCTCTTCTTGCTGAGCCATAAAGAAAGCCATCCAGTCTACAAATCCTGATGGTCATTATAGTCGACTGGATGGTAGGAAACAACAGCATAAAGACTGCTGATTACCTATAAGTCCGCCCGAGATTCTTCGCTTCGCTCAGAATCTGTAGCGCGAAGTCGTCCACCAGACCCAACTCACGTCGCCTCGACGACTTATGGGTAATCACCAGCATAAAGAGAGGAGCACGATTAGGCAACATGGATCTTCACTTTGTGCCAGGCGTTGTTCATGTAGCCCTTGAAGTTCCAGAGTTGTCTCACGTCCTCTGGCTGTGTCTGCCTGGATGCGTCCCACGCTCGTACGATCATCTGGCAGTCGCCAGGGGAAAGGGTTACTGTCACCTCCCAAAAGCACCAGGCATAAGGATCAGCGCGCTCGACGAGGTTGGCTGTCGTCCAGGTCTTTCCTCCATCGATAGAGAGTTCGACCCGCTCAACAGGAGCTCCTGCGCCGGTTATGGCATAGCCCTGGATACGAGTTGGTCCTGCCGCTACGGTCTCGCCTTCTTGCGGCGTAGTGATGACAGCATTGAGTGTCAGATCTTCTATGGTCTTTCCGCGACTCCAATCGGCTGTTTGCGCGGTAATCTCTGGAGGGAAGACCTTATAATCGCGAGCCTGGTAAGGGTTGGTCGATGGGTGCTCCTGAAGCGTGATTTCGCGCAGCCACTTGACGCTTCTGGCGCCGATGTAGCCCGGCACGATGACACGCAGAGGAAACCCATGTTCTGGAGCAAGTGGCTCATCATTCATCTCATAGGCCAGAAGCACATCTGGAGAGAAGGCCTTCTCCAGCGCGATGGAGCTTCCAAAATGCACCTTCTCCCCCTCAAATTGCGCCTCATCGAGACTGGTAAAAGCGACGTACCGGGCATCTGCCTCCACTCCGACGGCCTGCAGCACCTCTCGTAAGGGAACGCCGTGCCATTTTGCCGTACCGATGACGTCCGCCCTCCAGGGAACTTCTCCGGGAATAGGCTTGACCGCCATGAGTTCATCCCTTCGATTCCCCGCACACTCAAGTGTTGCCGTCACTGTATGCACAGGAGACATCGATCGAAGTTCGTCCAACGATAGTTCTCGTTTTCGCTGGACCATACCTGTGATAAGAAGGCGGTAGCTTGCCGGGTCCACAGCCGGAATGGAACCATGCGTGCGTACATAGAAATGCTGCTGTGGTGTGAGAAATGATTGACGCAAGAGGTCCCCTGGTGGTTCAGCGTTGAGTGGTTGCTCTTGATGTACAATCAACCGCGATTGTATGGGATGTATTGTCATGATATTCTCCTTATCAGATCATCTGAAGGGCATTTCCTCTCGCAAAGGTCCAGCCGGAAGGGTAAGAAGAGTTGCCTCCTCATACCCTCTTTTCTTGCTTCAAGCCGCCGGCATTCCCTGAATGCGTCTTGTCCCGTCCCCTGGCGACTATTTGCGCTGGCCTTTCCCAACCGACGCGGTTGGCTCAGGCGTGATCTCCAAACCGAGACCTTTGGCCACTCGCGCTCCCAGATCGGGATCGACCGGGTACCAGTAGCTTTTGACCGCGCGCTCCTGGATGAAGCGCTCCACCCCCTGGCTCAGGTGCCAGACGATGTTGCCGACCAGGTGGTCCCGATCGGTCGGCGACATCACCTGCCGGTAGAGCGTGCCGGGCTGGATGAAGTCGTCGTCGTCCTTGTGCGCCACGTAGGCCGTGCGCATGATCTCGCCGGCCTCCACGAACCAGCTCGGATCGTGGTAGCGCTGCGGGTCGGCCCGCGGGCCGCCGTAGCTGTTGGGGGCGTAGACCGGCTGGTTCCCATTGTGGCGGAAGCGCATCGGGCCGTCCTTGTTGTAGTTGTGCACCTCGTTGAGCGGCCGGTTGACCGGCAGCTGCTCATAGTTCGGGCCGGTGCGATAGCGGTTCGAGTCGGCGTAGGCGAACATCCGCCCCAGCACCATCCTGTCCGGGCTGGGTCCGATGCCCGGGACAAAGTTCGCCACATCGAACCCGGCCTGCACGATCTGGGCGAAGAAGTTCTCGGGGTTGCGGTCGAGCACCATCCGCCCGATCGGGATCGTCGGGTAGTCCTTGTGCGGCCAGGCCTTGGTCAGGTCGAAGGGGTTGAAGCGGTAGGTGGCCGCGTCCTCGAAGGGCATGATCTGCATCTCGAGGCGCCAGGACGGGTAGTTCTGGCGGGCGATCGCCTCCCACAGGTCACGCCGGTGGTAGTCGAGGTCCTCGGCGCGCATGGCCCTGGCCTCGGCGTCGGTGAAGTTGGCGATGCCCTGCTCGGTCTTGAAGTGGTACTTGACCCAGACCTTCTTGCCCGCGGCGTTCTCCCACAGGTAGGTGCTGCTGCTGTAGCCGTTCATGTGGCGGTAGGTGCGCGGCGTGCCCCGGTCGCTCATCAGGATCGTCACCTGGTGAGCCGACTCGGGCGAGAGCGTCCAGAAGTCCCACTGCATGTTGTTGCTGCGCAGGCCGGTGTCGGGCATGCGCTCCTGGGAGTGAATGAAGTCTGGGAACTTCATGGGGTCGCGCACGAAGAAGACCGGCGTGTTGTTGCCGACCATGTCGTAGTTGCCCTCTTCGGTGTAGAACTTGAGGGCGAAGCCGCGCACGTCGCGGTCCGTGTCCGGGTAGCCCTCTTCGGCGGCCACCTCCGAGAAGCGCGCGAGCATCGGGGTGCGCTTGCCAACTTGGTTGAGGAAGGCGGCCCTGGTCCACTGGGTGACGTCGGCGGTCACCTCGAAGTAGCCGAAGGCGCCGCTGCCCTTGACGTGGTACACGCGATCGGGGACGCGCTCGCGGACGAAGTGGGCCAGCTTCTCGATCAGGTAGGCATCCTGCAGCAGATTGGGGCCGCCGGGGCCGACCGTGAGCGAGTACTCGTCGCTCGCCACAGGGCTGCCGGCATCGGTCGTCGTTATCGGTTTTTGTTGTTCGCGTTGGTCGCTCAATTGGTCCTCCAATCGTGATGTGTTACTCACTGTTCCTGTTGTCGTCAGACGAAAGTGTTGCACGCTCCTCCTGGCACAAGCGGCTGTACCTCGTCCTCTCTGGGGCTAGTATAAGGAGGGAGCATCACAAAAGCGCCATGAGTAGTGTCATGAAGATGAATGACAGTCTGGGAATGAGCAAGGAAGCAGATGTGGGTATTCTTCTACCATATGGAGATTAAAAAATTATTGTGGGTTTTGCCCCACCCCCGGGAGCCATAAATGTCGCGGCTACGCCCTTCTGTATGCCGGATTATTTTGTGAATTCGCATCTAGTAGAAACTTACCAGACGGGAAAAAACCGGCTCAGAAGAGGTAGAAGGGAAACAGTGGCACCTGCCACTGCCCGTGACGATGCTCATGGCACTTTTGTGACGCTTCCTCCTTATACTAGCCCCAGAGAGCAAGAAAGGAATCAATATGAGCGAAGAAACAAGGAACGAGCAAGCGAAGAGGATTGTCGAGAGCCCCGGCGATACCGGGCCGATCATGACACCCCGCCAGGCCCAGGCGATCTCAGCCAACCAGGCAAGGAGCGAGTTCAGCGAGCACTACGTGAAGCCTGTCGTTGCTGAACTCATCGGGACATTCGGCTTCGTCTTCATTGGCGCAGGGTCGATTATCACCAATACCCTGACGCATGGCACGGTTGGCCTGGTGGGCATTGCCTTTGCAACTGGACTGGCGCTTGCTATCATGATCACCATCTTCGCTGCGACTTCGGGCGGACATATCAACCCCGCTGTCACCGTCGGATTTCTGGTGACGAGGCGTATCGCACCCCTTCTGGGGCTCCTGTATATCGTGGCCCAGCTCGTTGGCGCAACCCTGGCCGGCCTCCTGCTCCGGGTCATGTATCCGCAAGCGGTCTGGCAAGCGGCCCTACTCGGTACGCCCAACCTTGCACCCGGTGTCTCCTTCGGTCTTGGCGTTCTCATTGAGGCGGTCCTGACGTTCTTTCTGCTCCTGGCCGTCTTTGGGACCGCCGTCGATCCACGAGCTCCGAAAATCGGTGGCTTTGGCATCGGCCTCACCGTATTAGTGGATATTCTGGTGGGCGGACCACTGACGGGAGCATCGATGAATCCCGCACGCACCTTCGGCCCAGCACTGGCTAGCGGCTTCTGGCAGAACGATCTCGTCTACTGGATTGGGCCGATCATCGGTGCCGTCATCGCGGCCTCGATCTACGAGTATGTGATCTTGCGCCCGCGGCGGGGCGGTCAAGAGATGGCCTAATAGAGCTGGCCTCGCACCGCCAACGTGCCTACTACATGTCTCGTATATTTGATCGAATGATATCTACCGATCACCGCCTTTGAGTGCCCCTGGCTTCTCACTATCTCCCAGAAGACCGTAGACCACCATATCCAGCACATCTACAACAAGATTGATGTCTCCACGCGGGCCGCGGCTACCCTCTTTGCCATGGAGCGCGACCTATGCAGTGCTCGGGCTGCACTTCCCGATGACCTTCACAGCCACCGAGTATGAGCACCCCACCAAACTCACCAGGCGCTTCGAAGGGGGCATGAAAGGCACCTGGACCTGGCTGCTAGAGCCGCGAGGGAACAGTACCCACATGGCGACGGCAATGGAGTATGAGATGGCCGGAGGCATCCTGGGCAAAGCCATGAATGCGGTGCTGGTTGAACGGATGAATGAGAAGAACGCCAAGGGGATGCTGAAAAATCTGAAACTGGTCAGTGAGGCGACCCCTTAAGCTCTCTTCATCATCGACTACCTGTCAATCTTCCATTGCTGCTCGATCTCTGCCCACGCACCTCGCACCCGCGCTACTTCCGATTCGTCCGGCTCCAGGCCGCCATAACGGGTGGCAGTATACGCCCCGGTGATGACCTCCAGGCGCGGCTGCGCGAGAGGCGTCTTTGCATCGAGGCGCTGCCTGAACTCGTAGGGCGTCTCGTCCTTCTTGCGTGGGTAGCCGCGATCAGCCGCTTGCCTCAGCAGCAGGCGATAGATCTCACGAACGCTGCGCGCGGCCTGCCCTCCTGTAATCGCCTCCGGTGCAGCCTGTTCACCGGCCGCCGTAGTTTTACGGGAAAAGAAACGCCCAAACAGCCCGCGCAGGAACGCTTTGAACTGCGTCCAGAATAGCGCCCAGGACCAGACGCTTTCATGCACGTCTTCATTTTTGCTCGCTACCAAGCGCACACGGCGGCGGCGTAATGCCCAGCGGATAAGCAGGATGACCAGCAAGATGAACAGAACGGGTATCACGATCTTGAGAATAGGGATGAGGGTAAGAATCACATCCGGCGTAGGCGCAGGTTTGGGCTTCGTTTTACCTGAACCACCCACGTTGATTCTGTTAATCCTGGGCAATTGCACTTTACCTCTCCCCACGAGCAGGGTGATAAGCCAGAAGAAAGGAGTGACCAGGAAAACGATGATATGAGCAATAATCCCGATAAGCCAGTCATAAGCCGCGCCCAGGGGGATCGCGATCTGCTGCAAGAGGGCCGGATTAGCGACGTTACCAACCAGCAAGGCAAGAATCAAGATGGCTAGACCAAAGGTCCCGAGGAGTAGTACAATAGAGCGCTCCTGCGCGGCAGCACTTCCTTCGAGGCCAACAGGATGGGAATGCCGCACGTAGGCTGCGCGGGCCAGCGAGTGCGCGACGAGCGACAGCAAAAAGAAAATCGGAACGAGCAGGAAGAGTTCCAGCCAATCATGGAAAACCATACCCGAACTCTCCTGCGCGGCCCGCACAATAATGACCACAACGAATATGATTAGCCCCAGGCGCAATATACTAAAGACGTTGGCAGGTTCGACCTGGCGGCGCGAAAGACGCACTCCACGCCAGCAAAAGTAGGCGCTGAGCGCAGCAATACCCACCACCAGGTAAGCATTCGAGTTGAGCAGCAGGACATCGTTGAGCAGGCTCAGCAGCCAGCGTGGATCGAGCACAAAGGCTGTCTGGGCATAGACGCGCGACCAGATGATGAACAAGGTTATTGCAGCCATGACGCCAAAGAGAACTGAGATACCCGGCGTCACGGTTGCGCCTGCGTCATCACTCTCCGAAGAGGATTCTGCGCTTATGCTGCGCCGCTCCAGGTATCCTGACAGCCACTGGGAGACCGTGATGAGGACAAAGGGCGCCCACACAGGTATGATAGGGTCATGCGATTGGAAGAAATTGAGGCCTGCCAGTCCGATGAAGATGGCATCCACCCAGCATGCTTCCATAGCTGCCATGATGAACGGTAACAGGCGCTCACCCAAGCTTGGGTTTGCTGCTATCTCGGTGGTAGCCATTGATAGCAGGTGCTGCCTGCGTCGCTCTGCTGCATCTGATAGAGACTTTGTCTTGTTGTCATCTGGTTCCATTATTCTTCCTCTTCGCCGCGTAGTTCTCCCCATAATATACGTACTGTGCGGGCGGAGATCTCATAACTGAAACCCCTGCGCTGTAAAAATGAGCCAAGGCGTTTGCGAAATGTGGCGTAGTCCATGGTGGGCACGCGGACCAGCGGCATTGCCTTTTTGCGGCCTGCCTGCAAAGCTCGCTCCTCGTCTTTTTCTTCATCAACGACCTCGTCGGCCACGTCGCGCGCCACGCCTTTCATACGCAGCTCGCTTTTCAGCACATGCGCTCCACGCGGGTTGAACTGTTCGCGTGTCTCGACCCAGAATGAGGCGAAATCGCGGTCATTCACCAGGTTCAGCTGAGCCAGGCGAGCCAGCACGCTATCGATCAGTTCTGGCGGCGTTTCTTTACGGCGCAGGTAGCGGCGGACCTCTTCGCGACTACGGGGGCGAAATGAGAGGTAGTTGAAGGCGAGATCCACGGCTCGCTGCAAGGTCTCTTCATGGCGCAGCTGCTCCAATTGAGCTGGCTCGAGTTCCTGGTCCAGTTTCAATCCCAATTGAAACACTACTTCTGCTGCGACACCCAGCAGGAAGCGTCCATCAACATAGAGGTTGATGCGTTCAGCATTGTTAACCTGTGGTTCAAGGGCGGTAATGCGCATACACACACTATATCACCTAAGAACAGGCAGCGCTAATCTAAAACAGCCAGTAGTCCCAGGGCGTACGCTTCCGCCGCACTCTGCGCATCGTACATTGTATCGGCCATTAGCAAGCGGTAACGGCACTTCCAGCGCCTGGCTGGCCAGGGAGCCAGCTTGATCAGGGTGTAGGTCTCGACGCGCGCTTCCAGCGCCTCGCGGAGGGCTACCTCATCGTATGTGGTGATGCCATGTCCGGCAAGGCGCGACTGTAGTTCTTGCGGTATCATGATCCCGCCTGTTTATTGGCCCGGACGGCAGAGTTCATTGCTTCTCGTATCTCTTCAGGGCTCAGTGTATCCCAATCTGTGCGCGGCAAATGTTCTGGTATAACGGCAAATGGTCCCGTCCAGTGCCTGGCGTGTTCCTCGAGCCAGTCCAGCACCTCAAATGCCTTCTGGCGGGACTCCTCGACGATAGGGTAGCGCAGTGCGGCACGGTCAAAGATTTCTTGATCTTTGGTGTAGACGCTGCGGTCCTCGCGTATCACAACATCGATGTAGAGGTCAGTATAGATGAGTTCGCGTGAGGTACTGGTATAAGGGGGTGTTGGCAATATGACGTCACAATAACCATCATTGAAACTACCGTCATTATGGTAGCCAATATGGATAGTATACCAGGCACCGGGCCAGAAGTAGGAGAGAGAATGGTTTTTTGAGAAAAAGGAATCTGGTTTCCAGTGGTGAGGTTTCCAGTGTCTCGGTGTGCCAAGTGGCGTCCAGATACATATATATTCGTCGCTGACCGGTAACTGATAGCCCTTCCAGGCACCCCACTCATCGCCGTTGACGAGCATTTTAAAAATGTCAGCTTCCAACAGCATACGGCAGCCTCTCTTTTGCTATAAATCGCTAACGCCCAACTCTACGAATTATAGCTGATGGAATTTCCGTATTCCAGCAAGAAGAAGGGACGACCATTGTGGCCGTCCCCCATTATTCAACGTGGTCACCAGGCTGGTTTGATGCATGCCCATCAATCCCCTTCAAAGCCAGCCAGGTTGACGCCCAGATCGGGCATCACTTCGCTTGAGGAGTCCTCAACAAACTGGATTGTTTGCTCGTCGTCGTTGAGGATCTCAACGTTGATGCCCAGGCTCTGCAGCTCCTTCACCAGCACCTTGAAGGCGACGGGAACTCCCGGCTCGATCATATTCTCGCCCTTCACAATGGCTTCGTAGGTTTTCACGCGCCCCACATCATCGTCTGACTTTACCGTCAGCATCTCCTGGAGGATATGGGCTGCGCCATAAGCCTCCAGCGCCCATACCTCCATCTCGCCGAAGCGCTGCCCGCCAAACTGCGCCCTGCCGCCCAGCGGCTGCTGTGTGATTAAGCTGTACGGGCCAGTTGAGCGGGCGTGGATCTTGTCCTCGACCAGGTGGGCCAGCTTCAACATGTAGGTATAGCCGACGGTGATGGGCTGATCAAACGGTTCGCCTGTACGTCCATCATAGAGCACGATCTTACCCGACTCCGGCAGTCCGGCCCGGCGCAGCAGAGCTTCGATGTCCTCTTCCGTGGCTCCGTCAAAGACAGGCGAGGCGATTTTAGACCCCAGTGTACCGGCGGCCCAGCCGAGGTGGGTCTCCATGATCTGCCCGAGATTCATGCGGTGTGGTACGCTCAATGTGTTGAGAATAATATCCACCGGCGTGCCATCGGGCAGGAATGGCATGTCTGCAACGGGCAGCACACGAGAAATGACGCCCTTATTGCCATGGCGGCCCGCCATTTTATCGCCCACGCCGATCTTGCGCCTCTGCGCAACGCTGACGCGCACCCGCTGGTGTACGCCGGGCGGCAACTCGTCACCGGCATCACGCGAGAAGATCTTTACCTCGATCACCTTGCCACGCTCACCATGGGGCATGCGCAGCGACGAATCTTTCACCTCGCGCGCCTTTTCACCGAAGATGGCACGCAGCAGCTTCTCCTCAGCCGTCAGTTCCGTCTCGCCCTTGGGAGTGATCTTGCCCACCAGGATATCCTGCGGTCCCACCTCGGCGCCCACGTAGATGATGCCGAGCTCGTCCAGGTTGCGCAGCCCCTCCTCGCCGACATTGGGGATATCGCGTGTAATTTCCTCTGGCCCGAGCTTGGTGTCGCGAGCCTCCAGGTCATATCTTTCGATATGGATGGATGTGAAGAGGTCTTCATGCACGAGGCGCTCGCTGATCACAATGGCATCCTCGAAGTTACCGCCCTCCCAGCTCATGAAGGCTACCAGGATATTTTGTCCCAGCGCCAGCTCGCCATTCTCGGTCGATGAGCTGTCCGCGATCACCTGCCCGGCACTGACACGCTGGCCTTTACCCACAATCGGCCGCTGGTTGATGCAGGTACTGGCGTTGGAGCGCACGAACTTGCGCAAGCGGTGGGTATGGACCTCACCCTGCTCGTCCAGAACATCGATGCCGCGCGCCGTCACCGAAACCACTTCGCCACCAGCACGGCTGAGAACGACCTGGCCCGAGTCCAGGGCTACGCGCCGCTCCATGCCGGTACCGCACACTGGCGATTGCGGGCGCAGCAACGGCACCGCCTGGCGCTGCATGCCCGCACCCATCAGCGCGCGATTTACATCGTCGTGCTCCAGGAAGGGGATGAGCGCGCTCGCCACGCTCACCGTCTGCTGCGGCGACACGTCCATGTAGTCGAGGTCATCCGAACTCTCCAGGAAAAACTCGCCCTGGTAGCGAGCCAGGACGCGGTCCTCCACGAACTCGTCGATCTCCGAAAGCTTCGCGTTGGCCTGCGCGATCCAGAAGTTCTCTTCGTCATCGGCGCTGTGATGCACCACCTCATCACTTACGAAGGGCTTTACACGGACCTCGGTACCGCCAAGCGCCCGGGAAAGCCGGTCGAAGAGCGCCTCATCGACACGTACGCGCATACCTTTTCTGAAGAGGAATTCTCCATCCGGCGCCTTGATATCCTCGCGCTCGCGCCCGAACACACCGCGCAACTCGCGACCGAGCAGGCGCCGGTCATTGGCTGGCAAGCGCTTGTAGACCTTGCGGTAGGGCGTCTCAATGAAACCATAAGGATTGATGCGCGCATAGGTCGCAAGGTTGCCAATCAGGCCGATATTCTGACCATCGGGTGTTTCGATCGGGCAGATGCGGCCATAGTGTGATTGATGTACATCGCGAACCTCGAAGCCGGCCCGTTCGCGCGAAAGCCCGCCGGGACCCAGCGCCGAGAGACGCCGCTTAAGGCCGATCTCGGCCAGGGCATTCGTCTGCTCCATGAACTGGGAGAGCTGGCTGCCGCCAAAGAACTCGCGCATCGCCGCCACCACGGGGCGAATGTTGATCAAGGCATTGGGCGTCGCCTGGCCTGGCTCCTGGATGCTCATGCGCTCCTTCACGACGCGCTCCATGCGCAGCAGGCCGACACGAAACTGGGACTGGATCAACTCCCCGACGCAACGCACCCGGCGATTGCCCAGGTGATCGATGTCGTCTTTACGCCCGTGCCCATTGTTCAAAGCGATGAGGCGGCGCACGATATTGACAAAATCATCCAGGGTCAGGATACGGTGACGCTGCGGAATAGACAGATCGAGCTTTTTATTGAGCTTATAGCGACCTACACTGCCGAGGTCGTAGCGGCGACTATTGAAGAACAGGTTCTTGACGAGGGAGCGCGCATTATCAATAGTGGCCGGGTCGCCCGGCCGCAGCTTTTTATAGACTTCAAGCAATGCTTCGTCTTCGCGCTTCACCGGGTCGCGTTCCAGAGTCGCCTGGATATAGCGAATAGTTGCATCGTTATCGACTCCCGCAAACGCGGCGAGCATGCCCTGGTCCGTTGACAGGTCCAGGTCTTCAATATGATAGTGATCACGTGCAAGGCCAGATACGGCCCGCAGTAATGTCGTCACAGGCAGCTTGCGCTTGCGATCGATTTTTACCGTGAGCAGATTCTTATTGCTGGTCTCGAACTCTAACCACGCACCGCGATTGGGAATGAGCTTGCCCGAAAAAAGACTCCGGCCGGAGGAGGCGTCCTCATCCGTCGTAAAGTAGACGCCGGGCGAGCGCACCAACTGGCTCACGACCACGCGTTCGGTGCCGTTGACGATGAACGTTCCTTCGCTAGTCATCAACGGGAAATCACCCATGAAGATTTCCTTCTCGATGATTTCGCCCGTCTCTTTGTTGATGAGCCGCACCTGCACATTCAACGGAGCCGAGTACGTGGCATCATGGTCGCGACACTCGTCTTCGTCGTACTTCGGTACGCCAAAGGGTTCCAGCGGCAAAATGAATTCAAGGCTGAGACTCTTGCCAGTGAAATCCTCAATGGGAGAAATTTCTGCAAAAACTTCGTGTAGACCTTCTTTCTTAAACCATGCAAAAGAGTCTAGCTGGACCTGAATAAGGCCCGGCATAGGCACTACGTCTGGCATACGTGCGAATGAGATACGCTCAGGGAGTGCAACGTCATGCGTGCTTACTTCCATAATGGGGTATGCTCCTTTCACCTGGTCGCCTGGCCAGTTTTGACAACTGCGAATGGTAATACGCCAAAAAAACAATGATATTCCCACGGGACCGGTAAACCAGTACCGCAGGAGATATTGAATAAATTATCGCTCTCTATTACCGCTCTTGAATGCCAAAAATTGATTACGAGGAATCTGCAAAGTCTGAAGTCTTATGCAAGGATACCCGAAAAAATGCAAAAACACATCGGTCCTTTGGACGATGTATTTTCCGCGCGAGTAAGGTATAATGGTAGTGTGAACACTTAGACGTTCAGCGAGGAGACTTGTGAATAAGTCAGCGGAGACTCGCGTCGAGCGCGACTCGATGGGCGAGATGCAAGTACCTGCAGATGCGTACTATGGCGCCAGCACCCAGCGTGCCGTACTGAATTTTCCGATCAGCGACCTGCGCTTCCCACGCCAGTTCATTCGCGCATTAGGACAGATCAAACAGGCAGCGGCACGGACAAACGCTGCCCTGGGCACCATCGATCCACAGATTGCCGAGGCCATTGTGCAGGCGGCACAAGAGGTGATCGATGGCAGGTTCGATAGTCACTTCGTCCTCGATATTTTCCAAACTGGCTCCGGCACCTCAACCAACATGAATGCCAACGAGGTGATCGCCAATCGCGCCAGCGAGCTGCTGGGAGGCTCTCGCGGTTCGCGCAAGGTACACCCCAACGACCATGTGAACTTCGGGCAATCGTCGAACGACGTGATTCCCACGGCAATCCATCTCTCCGCGCTGGTCAGCACCGAACACGACCTTATTCCCGCCCTACATGGGCTACAACAGGCGCTACAGGAGAAGGCAGACGCCTTCATGCCGATAGTGAAGACCGGGCGCACGCACCTGCAGGACGCCACGCCCATTCGTCTGGGGCAGGAGTTCCTGGGCTATGCCGGGCAGATCGAGCGCGGTATCACACGCGTGCGCCACGCGCAGGGCGAGCTGTCCGAGGTGGCCCTTGGCGGCACGGCAGTCGGCACGGGCGTGAATACGCACCCGGAGTTTGCCAAGCGTGTGTGCAGGCTGCTCTCGGAGATGAATAACGTCACAGTACGCGAGACGAGCAACCATTTCCAGGCGCAGAGCACGCTGGATAACGTCGTCGAAGCAAGCGGCACGCTTAATACCCTGGCGGTGAGCCTGATGAAGATCGCCAACGATATTCGCTGGCTCGGCTCCGGCCCGCGCGCCGGTATCGGCGAGATCGAACTGCCTGCTGTGCAGCCCGGCAGTTCAATTATGCCCGGCAAGGTCAACCCGGTGATTGCCGAATCGGTATGCATGGTCTGCGCCCAGGTCATGGGCAACCACACGACGATTACCATCGCGGGGCAATCCGGCAACTTCGAGATCAATGTGATGATGCCTGTGACGGCCTATAACCTGCTGCAATCGATTAGCCTGCTGGGGGCTGCCGCGCGCAACTTCGCGGAGCAGTGCATCAAGGGCCTGCAGGCCACCACGAAGGGACCGGAGATGGTCGAGCGCGGGCTGGCGATCTGCACGGCGCTGGCTCCCATTATCGGTTACGACGCGGCCGCAGATATCGCCAAGGTGGCCCACAAAACGGGCAAGACGGTACGCGAGGTGGCACGCGAGAAAACCTCGCTTTCCGAGGAGGAGCTAGAGCGCATCCTCGACCCCGAGAATATGACGAAACCCGGGCTGGAAGGCGGACCCGCGGGAGGCTAATATGGCTTCCTCCAGGGCAAGGACTGTAGAGTGCGGATTTATCCAGCACGTCCTCGCCCCTACATTTTTTACTTGACGCCTATGGTTTCCTCAACGAGCTAACCCAATACATTATCGAGCCGCTGTGTGAGTTTGCGCGTTTTGTTGCCAATCGATTTGACCTGTTCCTCGGAGATCTGCTGTCCCTGGGTGATCTGTTCAAGGGCGGCCTGCGTCTCCGCGTCCAGCACGCGGGTCACATTGGGCGCCAGGCGCGTTGTTGCCTTGCCAGTGCGCTTATATTCGTCCAGGACCTTGCTGACCAGGCGGTGCGCATTGACCTTCTCGACAAAGTTCATCACGGTCGCGTTGACTTGCCCGGACTGCATCGCATCGTTCCTGAAGGTGATTTTGATGTCTTCGCGCACCTTCTCACCCACCAGGCCGGCAATGGGAACGTCGTAGGAAAGCTCGGCCTGGGCAATGCGGAAGAGGCCGGCTGCACGCGGCTCGATCAGCAGTTCGACCAGTACAGCGGGGGGATTGTTTTTCTCCAGGTCGCCCAGAGGAACCACAATCCTGCGATCCGAGAGCACTCCTGGACCTGGGTCACTGATGGTTGGGAGGACTTTGACCGCTCGCTTGGGCGAGACGCCCATGGGAAGCTGGACCGCCAGGACGGCATTGCGTACCACGACATCCATGGCGCTCTGGACCTGCTGCTGGAAGATGCTCATCGCATCGGTGGGATAGCGGATAAATTCGGCCTCCGCGCCGCCACTGAGCAAGCCTATTTCATCCAGCAAGGCTTCATCCCAGTCGGCGCCAATGCCGAGGGGATAGATGACAATACCCATCTCGCGAGCCTGCTGGGCAAGCTGGCGACACTCCTTGCTCTTGACGGTACGCCCATCGGTCAGCAGGATCATGCGATTGATGGCATTGGGAATTTGCCAGCGGTGCAGCTCGTCCATGCCCTGCTTCATGCCGCGTGCCATGTTTGTGCCGCCACCGGCGCGCATGGTATCGATGAACGACTTCATGCCCCAGGGGTCCCTGGCGGGCATGGCAGAAACTATGGTACGTGCGCTGCCGGTGAAGGTCACTACCGAGATGTAGTCGTCCGGCGACAGGTTATCGATGACCATCTTGACGGCCTCTTTGACGCTGGCGATTTTGCTGCCGTGCATGGAACCAGAACAGTCAAGTACCAGGGAAAAATTCAGGGGCAGGCGCACCTGCGCCATCAACTCCGTCGGGACAGCTTCCAATAATACGTACCCTACCTGACTCCTGTCGGTCACCGGCATAGGGTCTCTGCCAACTTGATAGGATAATGCAACCTCACCGGGCATAAGAGAATAACTCCTTTGTTCTTTTGCTGTGCGTTTTTCTTGCATGTTTACCATTAACAGTTTTGTATTGCTTCAGTATACAGCATATCTTCTATACCTGACTGACATCCACTCATAATTATTCTGGCGGGCCTGCGGCCCGCTCTAAGAGAAGGGAGTGTGGCGAGGACACCTCGCCCTCCGGCAAGGGACTGCGTCCCCTGCACCCCTGAGTTATGAGTAGATCTAAGTGTCTGAATACGGAATCTTGACAACTCTATCGGTTATGGTTATAATGTTGCTAGACTAGCAAGTTAGACTAGCTAGTCTAATTGTATTATGAAGAGATATGACATGCATGTTGATAGGAGCAGAGAGCGATGCCGTTTTCGCGATTTTATAAACTGCCGCCGGAGAAACGCGAGGGGCTGCTTGAAGTGGCAGCACAGGAATTCGTGCAGCACGGATTCGAGGATGCATCGATCAATCGCATTCTCGAACGCGCCCAGATGAGCAAAGGGGCGGCTTATTACTACTTTGAGGATAAGGTCGACCTGTTCTGTACGGTTGTGCAATATGCGAGCGAACGCCTGCAACTGGTTGACCAGGAACTGGATATTGCCGCACTCACAGCGGAAAATTTCTGGCAGACCTTCGCGGAGCTGCATCGACTGCCACTGCTGCGCTCGTACGAGCAGCCCTGGTTGTTTGCATCTCTTCGAGTCGCGGGACGCCTGTCGCCTGCCACGCTGGAGCGCGAGCCGCTTGCTACCCTTGCAAAGCAGCTCAGGACGTGGGTGATGGCTATTGTGAAACGGGGGCAGAAGGTCGGCGTTATCCGCAGCGATATTCCTGATGAGCTTATCTTTGCATGGCTCCAGGCGCTTGACGAAGCGAGCGACCAGTGGCTGCTAGTGCAGTGGAAAGACCTGGATCGCGCGGCGATTGCCCGGATTTCTGATCAAACGGTCGATGCTATGCGGCGAGCGATGGTTCCGTAAGCCGGGTGGGCGCAAGCTAAACCAGGGCGACCGCAAGGGTCTCCCCTACTCGGACGATGGGTTATTCCCTTGAGAGAGGGGAGACGAACTTAGCTAGCAAACAATTGTACATTCGATCGCAGATTCGTATGTGGTCTCCAACAGTATAGAAAGGTGAGGAGAAAGGCAATGGACTTTCGCGAAAAGCAACTCTATCACCAGATTCACCCGGCCAAGCTGTTTACGGACTGGAGCGCAGGTTTCATCGCGCTCTACTTCCTCTGGCAGCACAACCTGGTCGTTGCGCTTATCATAATGTTCGTTCCCTCGTTTGCCGTTTCTTTGCTCATGGTGCGCTATCTCGACCTGGAAAAATACAAGCAATCGTCCTTTGGCCGCTATGTCCGTGTATACATGACGCGCTTCATAGAGATGGTGCGCCTGGCTGGCTATCTCGTTATGGCGCTTGGCGCATGGTATCATGTCTTCTGGCTGATTCCACTCGGAGTGGGAATTGCGCTCCTGGGGTGGCTGCGCGGTGTGCTGCTGCCTGAGAAAGTGTTTCCGCATATGATCAATGCATGGTGATAGAACTTGATTGATTAGGGAAGAGGAGTAAAGATTGTTTCAAATTCACCCGTTTTGATCAGTTCTTCGATGATTTGCTCGATACGCTGGCGGCTGACTTTATCGGCAAGGATCATATCACTTGCCCAGAAATAAGCTCCTGAAAGACTTTCACCAGTTCTTCTATTCTTTTCTGATAAGGTTTGAACGTTCTGATATGCGAAGAAGGTTGCTACCCAGCGACTTCCATCTTCCCATGTAACAATTACATCCGTATTATCATCCTCGGGGTTCCAGGAACCTGGAACCCATTGTTCAGCTTCGATCCAGATTGTATACTGCTGTTGTTCTTTTTTCAGAGCGTGTTTGATTCTCAGAGTCTTCGCCCTCTCTCGCTGGGTGCTCGCGCGGCTTCGCCGCGCAAAAAATGGAGTAGGTGTTGTGGAAAATGCGCTTCGCGCATTTTCCACAACACCTACTCCATCAGGCGAGCGCCGCAGGCGCGAGCAAGCGATCGTGATAGAAATCAGACAGCCTCTCATGCTCGTATGCTTCCTTCTTGTAAGAAAGCCATGCCAGGGATATAGTAGCTATAGTATACCTTGCAAAGGCACACAACCGTTACTTTCTAACGTCTTAGCAAGAAGGAGAGATACGATGCTTGCTCTTGTGAATACTCCATCGGCGCCTATTCCAGTCGAATTACACGAGGTTGCCGAACCAGAACCAGCCCCCGATGAAGCTATCGTAGAAGTCCACGCCTTTTCCTTAAATCGTGGCGAACTGGCGTTACTGGCCGGTCGGCCCGAAGGATGGCGTCCTGGCCAGGATATTGCCGGTGTCGTGGTAAAAGCCGCCGCGGATGGCAGTGGACCAAAGGAAGGAACTCGAGTCGTCGCGCTTGTTGATGGCGCAGGGTGGGCACAGCGCGCGGCTGCACCTACAGCGCGCATGGCCACGCTGCCAGATAACGTCAGCTTCGCCAGCGCTGCTACCCTACCTGTCTCGGGATTGACGGCACTGCGGACGCTACGCTATGGCGGCTCGCTGCTGGGACAGCGCGTGCTGATCACTGGAGCTTCAGGGGGTGTTGGGCGCTTCGCCGTTCAACTGGCTGCTCTAGCGGGAGCGGAGGTGACAGGAGTCGTCGGGCGTCCCGAACGTGCCGCGGGTCTATCTGAACTGGGAGCGGCCGCGGTGGTCACAAATATACAGGAGGCGGGGGGATTGTTCGAGCTGATTTTAGAATCGGTCGGAGGGCCTTCACTCGCGGGGGCAATCAGCAAAGTGGCTCCCAACGGAACCATCGTCATGTTTGGATATTCTTCCAGAGAGGAGACGCCCATCAGTTTTCCCAACTTCGCTGAGCACGCGGGCACGCGCTTGATAGCATTTTTCGTCTACCGGTCAGGAACGCCAGCTTCAATGGGGGAAGACCTGGCAAGACTCGTCTCGCTGGTTGCCGCAGGAAAGCTGACTCCTGAGATAGGCCTGGAGGACAGCTGGCATAATGTCTACCGGGCTACGACGGCCCTGCGTGAGCGAAAGGTCAACGGGAAGGCTGTGTTTCACGTCGGTTAAACGATGACCTCACCTCTAGATGAATCACATCCAGATGCGCCATCTGTCAGGAGAAGCGACGCCAGAATCTTCTGAGAGGTCGGCGCCATTAGGCCAGACCACGGCGCGAGGATCGAGAGCCTTTACAGCGATAGCAACGGCTCCCAGCCACGTTTCATCCATCGTCAGCGCTTCCAGCTCTTCCCTGGAGAAGAAGCGCGCGTCATCGATTTCGGTCGTGTCCGGGCGCAGGTCACTGAGGGGCGAGAGCAGCCTGGCACGGAACATGAAAAAGTAGTTGTGTTCGCCATCTTCCATCACCCAGAGGCGCACCCCCAGCAGGCCCTCGATCTCGACGCGCAGGTGCGTCTCCTCGAACGTTTCACGCGCGGCAGCGTGATCAGGCAGTTCGCCCGTATTGACGCGCCCAGCTGGCAGCAAATATCGCCCCCTGGTGACTCCGCGTATGTTGCGCACGAGCAGCACGCGCCCTTCGTGGACGACAACAGCGCCTGCGCCCAGCGTTATTGGTCGTTTGGAGCGAGGTTCTGCTGCGGGACTGCCGGGAGGATCGATCTGTGACATGAAGGTAGGCTCCTGTTATTTGTAGTTTACCAAAATGCGCTGTAAGACCCCGTGCTTCAGCACCGGGGACAATAGGCGCACCGCCGTTATGCTACGGATTGCCAGGAGGTGCTCCAGGCAAGTACACAATGTAGTTATCCAGCGTGAAATGCTCGTAGCGCTTACCCGAGCGTCCTATGCTCTGTTCAAAAACAGTCAGTTGTGGCGAGTCAAGCGGCCACAGATAGGCCGCCTGCGGATCTCCTTCTACTATTGAAAAATAGGGAGGATATCTATTTTGCCCCGGCTTGAGGTCCGCATCGATGACGCCGCAGATGATGCGTTCGTTACTGAGAAAGGCGGTGCGATCACATGTCCAGTAATCCGTATAGATGCGTGTGAGGTGCAGGCGCAGCAGGTCATTGACCATAGTGTACTGCTGTTGATTGAAGGCCCGATCAAGAGGAGCACGCGCAAAGACGCCAAAAGTTCCAAAGAGAAAAATGACGCCTATGAAGAGCAGCACGCCGCGTTTCAAGACATTTACGAAGATAGCCAGGGGGAGAGATACAGGCCAGGCAGCGCGAGCGCTTCTCCACAAAGGCCAGAAGATTGAGGGAAAAGCGATGAGCAGCCCGACAAGATAGCGCGTCGAGGTGATTGGCACCAGCGCGGGCGCCGGGCTAGAGACGTAAGAAAGCAAGGTCAGCCCCGCGCCTGCCAGGATCGCCAGGCGAGCAGTGCGCAGCACAACACTGCGTCTCTCTTCGGACGAGCTTGCAGGTTGGTAGTCCTGCCGCCACCCACGCAGTTCTCTGACAACGAGAAAGGTGGCCAGGGCCCACAGGAGAACAAAGCCAACACCCCAGAAGGCCTGTAGGTGTGAAAGCATACAGGGTATTTGCTGTCTCCAGGCTCCGGGCACGGTAGATGCAGTACAAAGAGGGCTGGCGCCCGTTGCCATGGGAATGGCGACCAGCAAAGTGCCTAGAACTTGATCGGCAAAAGAGTGGCTTATTTGCGCTGCCGGGCCCAGTCCGCCATCAGTGTGGAGATGCCAGAGCGTCACCAGAGAATTTTGCAGCGGATATTCTATATTATAGATGATCAACGGCAAGAGTCCCACGATGAACCCAGCGAGGAGTAAAGCCACGACGGCGCGTGTGCGCAATTCGCTGCGGCAAAACAGTACGAGCAGCAGCAGAGCGACGAAGATGAAAGGTATGACCAGCATATGGCTCCATAGGCCCAGGCCCATGGCCAGGCCCAGGCCCGCGTAGGCGGCATAGCGGCGTTTCCGGTCAATAGCCAGGGCATTATGGCTATACGAAAGCACGAGCCAGGATGCGAGTAGGAGCATAAGGGAGCTGAAGAGAATAGTTTCAAGAGCTCCGCCAACGGCCTTGATCTGCCGGGTGAAGTTCTCGGTTGAGCCAAAACATAGCAAGAAGATAGTGGCGAGCGCCAGCCTTTTTGTATAGAGGAGACGTGCCAGCAGGTACATGACCAGTAGGAACAGGTCAAACAGGAATACCAGGCCAAGGCGCAGCGAGAACAGGGAAGGTCCCAGGAGATGAAACAGCAGCGCTCCAATATATGCTTCAAGCGCGCCCATGTAATTCTGGCCGTAAAAAAAGACGGGAAGCTCACCACGGTAGGCGATGTGCAGAGCCATCAGGCCCATGGTGTCCTCGTCGCTGTTCGTTGTCTGCCAGCCCAGGCTGATCACGGCCACGCGGATGCCAGTAGCCAGGGCGATTGCAATAATAACTCCGAGCACCTCTGGACTAAGCCTGGGATACTTCCTCTTCTGGCTGGATGCTGATATCTGTTCGTCCAGGGGCTGCTGTCCGAGGCCTTTGCTCTCCTCGGCCTTCACGACAACCCCTCCTTCAATGTGGAATTCGCCTCGTCTAAGGTCAGTTTACCCAGGCAACCTTGAAAAAGTAGAAAAAAGGCTGTACGATAACGTCTAACCCATCGGATAACTTCATCGTGAGGGACAAATGAGCGACAACAACGACGCAGATACGCGTCTTCCCAACTTCTCTGAGCATGTTCAGAAGAACCGGGCGATGTGGGAGGCGAGCAGCGACGAGTACGAACAACGGCACGAGGCGGCTCTTTCGGGAGGGAATGCGATGGCCTGGGGGTTGTGGCGTATTCCAGAGGCAGAGCTGCATATTCTCGGGGAGGTAGCGGGAAAGGATATCCTGGAGTTTGGCTGCGGGGCGGCCCGCTGGTCCATCGCGCTGGCTGAACGTGGAGCACGGCCGGTGGGCCTGGATATCTCGTCGCGGCAGCTCCAACACGCTCGCCATCACATGCAAGAGGCAGGTGTAGATTTTCCGCTTGTCGAAGCCAGCGCCGAGGACGTACCTCTTCCTGACGCCAGCTTCGACATCGTCTTCTGCGACTGGGGCGCGATGACCTTCTGTGATCCAGTGCGCACTGTTCCCGAGGCGGCACGGCTGCTCCGACCTGGCGGGCTCTTTGCCTTCTCCACCGCGTCGCCCATCTCAGTGATGTGTCTCAACGTGCAAGCGGACCAGGTCGAACGCACCCTCGTCAACGATTATTTTGGCATGAAGCGCATGGAGTGGGAAAACGAGGTGAATTTCCAGCTGCCCTACGGGGAGTGGATGCGGCTCTTCCGGCGGGCGGGTTTCGTGGTTGAAGACCTGTTCGAGACGCAGCCGCCCATTGACAGCACGAGTACCTATCGCACGGACGCTGAAACCGAGTGGGCCAGGCACTGGCCGATGGAGAATATCTGGAAGGTACGGAAGGAGAAGTGACTCAAAACAGGTTGTGTGCAAGCCTATTATTTTGCGATCCCATCGGTCAGACCTTTGATAAAATAGCGTTGTAAGAACGCGTAGACGACGACGGCTGGCAAGATGCTGATGAAACATCCGGCCGCAACCCAGTTGATCTCGTTCTGATACTGCGAGAAGAAGGCCGACAACGCCACCGGGAACGTCTGGACTCCTGGCTGCTGCAGGAAAAACACCGAGAACTGGTAATCGTTCCAGATGAAGACCCCTACCAGGATGATCACCGTTGCTGTGACCGGCTTTAAGAGCGGGAGCAAAATGTAGAGAAAGACGTTAAAGCGATTGCAGCCATCGATAAGCGCGGCTTCATCCAACTCTCGTGGAATGGTATTGAGAAAACCGGTGTAGAGAAAGATGGTCAAGGGCAAAGAGAAGGTGATCTGAATGAGGATGACCGCCCAGTAGGTGTCGATGCCTCCGATATCTACCACCAGTTTGTAGAGACTGACCAGGATGGTGAGCGCGGGGACGATCATGCACGCTATGCACAGCGTATACACCACCGTATTCCAGCGTGTTGGGAAACGCGCCAGGGGATATGAGGCCAGGGCTCCAATGAGCACAACGCTCACCACGGCGACCGAGGCGATGATACAGTTGCTCAGCAGGGCACTATCCAGGTGCGCATTCTGCCAGGCATTCACGAAATTATCGAGATACAAGTAAGAAGGGGTAAGCCACTTAGAACTCGTATCGTGCGGTGATTTGAAAGCAATATTGAGCAAAATAAAAAATGGGATGAGATGGAGCACACAGATCAGCCCTATAAGGATCACGGCCAGCCTCTTGTTCATTACAGCCTCACTTCCTTGCGCCGTAAAGCGAATAATAAGACGACGCCCACGACAGTGATGATGAGGAACATAATATTGCCTAATGTTGCCGCATAGCCCGCATCCTCCCGCGCAAAGTAGAGGTTATACATCATCGTTGATAAGGACTGGGAAGCATAGCCTGGGCCGCCATTAGTCATCGCGACAATCACATCAAAGAGCTTCAGACCACCGATCACGTTATAGACGACGCTGACAGTAATTGCCGGCATTAGTAAAGGCAGCGTGATAAATCTGAAACGGGAGAGGGCTGACGCCCCATCAATAGCTGCGGCGTCCTGGTATTCGCGCGGAATCGCTTGCAGCCCCGCCAGGTAAATAATCATGGCGACGCCCATATATTGATAGGTATTGACGAAGGTAATAATCCAGACGGCGGTTGGCCCATTGCCCAGCCAATCGACCGGTGCCCGCCCCAAGACGTGGAGCACGTCATTGGCCGCTCCTCCATCGTACTGAAAAAAGAAATAACTAATATAGCCCATGATTAAGGGACTGATAATGATGGGGAGATAGACAATGGTGCGGACAAAGCCCTTGCCGCGTATGTTCTGATCTAAAAAGAAGGCGTAGGCCAGGCCGAGGATATTCTGGAGGAGCGTGCTGCCACAGCCATAAATAAAGGTATTGACAATCGTGCGCAGCATGTCCGGATCGGTCAGGAAGCGCTGGTACTGCAGCAGCCCGACCCAGCGAAAGTGCTCAGAATAGCCATCCCAGTTGGTGAACGAGTAACGGACCCCCTGAATAAAGGGGTAAAAGATAAACACTGATAAGAGGATAAGGGCGGGCAGATACATCAGATTGACCAGCCAGGGCGATGATCTGCGCGCTTTCCTGCGCGTCCTGGATGCTTTTTTGGTGACCAGCTCTTCTGCTTGTGCCGATTGAAGGCGGACCTGCTGATGCACAGATGGCTCCTTGTTCTAGATATGCCGGGAAAGTGGAAAGGGTGTACAGTATTCAGCAGGATTGTACACCCTTTCCTTCGTGAGTTCAGATGGAGACGGGGCGCGTTTACTGTGAAGTTCTGAGTCGCAGGTACTCCTGCTTCATGTTGGCGCTGTACTGCCCGGGTGTGATGGAACCCGCGAGTAAGTTCTGCGCGTTCTTACACATCACATCCCACATCCCGTTGGGTAAGTAGACGCGATCAAAGTACGGAAACACCGGCGCAGTGCTGTATTTTTGGAAGTAGGGATCGAGGTCGCCCAGATTTGCCTGCACACCGACCAGGCCTGGAGGCAGCCTGTCAGCTTGAGCTACCAGCGCCATATTCTCGGGCTGCGCATAGAAAGCGACAAACTTCTTTGCTGCTGCCAGATTGGGTGAATCCTTCCATACTCCCCAGGTGGTCTTTTCGCCTCCCGCGAAGGTAGGAGCATCTCCTGGCACGATGGAGGGAATAGGCATCAGTCCTGCATTGAGGTTCGGATTGATCTTCTTGGCTTCGTCGATCAGGAAAGGACCATAGATGCCGAAAGCCACTTTCCCCTGGGCAAAGGCCTGGGCGGAATCGCTATACTTGGCCGTCAGCACATCCTTGTTCAAGCAGCCCTTCTGCTGAAGCTGCATCAGCATCTGAGGCAGCGGGGTCCATTTCGACCAATCGAACGTCCCATCCTGGAGCTGCGCTCTGAAGTTCTGCGATGGGCTGATGAGCAGCGGCGTCGCGAAAAAGTCGAAGAACTGTCCCAGGGGCCATGAATCCGCACCGCCAATGTGAACGGGGGTGATCTGGCCATTGCTCTTTGCCTTGATGGTCTGGCAGGCAGCGACCAGTTCATCGAAGGTTGTTGGCACGGCAATGCCAAATTTGTTCAAGATGTCTACATTGTAGACAGGGCCCGACTTATCCTGGTCGAGCGGCAGCACATATACCTTCCCATTGGCGTCGGTCACGGTGTCCTTAATGGTCGGGCTCAGACGTGCGGCCCAGGGTTGATCCCGCAGATCTGCCAGGAAGCTGCCATAGCGAATTTTTGCCCAGCCATGGGTGGAGAACACATCGGGGAGATGCTTTGAGGCCATCTTCACCTTCATGATGTTTTCGTACTCGGCCCCTGGAGCCGAGAAATCGACCTTGATGTTGGGATTCGCCTTCATAAACTTCTGGGCAATATCCTGGAGCACCTGGGACTGGTTTCCTACCTGGTTGGTAGCCACCGTGAGCGTGATGGTGCCCCCACCAGAGGGGCCGGGTGATCCAGTGCTCGAACCACAGGCGCTCAAGACCCAGCCAAAGAGAAATAGGCACGCGAGGACAACACCGAGTGCGCGACGTTGCATGAGACACCTCCTGTTTTCCTTAAAAAAGTGAGGGGACCATTGAGGTCTCCAATAAAGTACAGGTGGTAGGAATGTATCCTAGCTCGCTTGCTTCTTGACACTGCGTCCAGGATCAGCTACCATACATACCAGTAGTCTAGTGCATCCATCTTCGTTTGGGTATGTAGTAAACCTACGATAAGCGCGTTCATTTCTACTCAGCCCCATTCACCCTGTCATGTATGAGGCGTTGCATCTTGAACGAGGAGTAGGGGAATGAAATTTCCAAAGACCCTGCGGGTGAAGTTATCCATTCTCTACCTGCTCACCACCGTCATCCCCCTGGCGATTATTGTCTTTGTCATGCCGAGCTACTATCAGAACGTCATTACCCGCGATTCTCAGACGCTGACAGCCGCAACACTCACCGCGCTGTCACGCAACATCGACACCTACCTTGATGATTTAAATCGCTTAACATTAACGCCATATCTCAACAACGATGTGATGATCGCGCTCAAGCTGAAGGCCAGCCACGAGTATGCTAGTGCCAGGCCTTCTGAACAACTGGCGGCTAATCAAGCTCTTTACGCCACCCTGCCCTATTATCTGAGCACCACCAGGCAGGATATCCTCAGTACAATCATCTTGCCTTATGATGGCTCTGTCTTTGTCGCAGCCAGGTACAATCCTTCAAGCCCTGTCCCCAACTACCCATTCAGGCAGCAGACATGGTACAAGCAGGCCATTGCTGCGGATGGAGATGTGGCGTTTATCAATCCCCATCCGCAGGATTATTTAGTGACCCCTCTCTCAACACAGGTCTTTTCTGTCGCCCGCCTGATCAAAGACCCCGACACTGGCCGTCCTCTGGCCGTGATTATGGCGGATGCTGATACCGTTGTGCTCAGAAACATTGTCAGTGGAATCAAGTTAAATGTTAGTTCCATCATCGCTGTATTCGGTACAAATGAGCAGCTGCTTTACTCCAGTCAGCCTTTATCGGGGCGCGTTGTACGGGCACTTGCGCGTAAGGAATCCATGATTCAAGATAGTGGGGATGCCTACTTGCCTGTGATCAAAAAAACCGCCTCTGCTCCGTGGAGTGTCGTAATATTGTTATTGCAGTCAGAAATTACCGCCCAGCTGCAATGGCTCTATATTGTGGGAGCGCTCTTTGCTATTCTCGGGCTTTGCCTGACGTTCCTGCTCTTTTCTATCCTCTCGCGCTGGATCGTGACGCCCTTTCAACACATGATGGGCGTGATGAAACAGGTACAGGAAGGGGACCTGCAGACCCACGTCGTCATCGAGGGGGAAGATGAGATAGCGATATTAGGCAATGCCTTCAACACCATGATCACTCAACTCGATGAGACGATTGGGCGCGAATATGTAGCGACATTAAATCAACGCAACGCCGAATATCGTGCGCTCCAATCACAAATTCAACCACATTTTCTTTATAACACCTTGAACGGGTTTATCGGCCTGAATCGACTCGGTGAGCGCCAAACGCTGGAGCACGCTATCATCGCACTGAGCGGGCTGCTGCGGCATGTGCTGAGCAGTGAGGAGTGGGTGACGATCAAAGAGGAATTTCTCTTTTTGCAGCGCTATTGTGAACTCCAGGCTCTGCGCTTTCAGGAGAAAATGTCTTTTGAGCTGCACTGCGAGCAAACTCTAGCAGATTTCAAAATACCCAAGCTTCTTTTGCAACCGCTGGTCGAAAATGCCGTTATTCATGGTATTGAGCCCGCCGATCACCCGTGCCTGCTGCGTGTGTGTGCGACAACGGTTCTAGAGGGCAAAGAGGAGAAACCCGTGATTCGTATCCTGGTTGAGGACAATGGGGTGGGCTTTGCGATGGAGGCACAGGGTTTCAACCCGCACCTGGGTCTTGCCAATGTACGTGAACGCCTCAAGATAGCCTACGAGACAGCCTCCCTCTCGATCAGCAACGCGATAGGCTGCGGAACGCACGTCATCATTGAGATACCAGAACCATGAAGCATGGAGGGTGAGGCATGGTCAGCAGGGCGACCACGTAGAGTGCCGATTGATCGAGCACGTGGTCGCCCCTACATTTCTACCCATCAAATCAAGAGTGACAGTTCACTGGTGCCTCTTTCGTTGTTCTGATGGGTAATGGCCGTAAAAGGCCGTAAATACTTTGGTGAAGTGGCGGACACTATAATAGCCTACCTGCTCGGCAACCTGCTGCACCTGCAAGTCGGGATCGGCTAACAGTTCTTTCGCTCTGAGCATACGAATCTTTGTCAAATACTTCATAAAAGTTGTCCCGACTCTTTTATGAAAGAGGGCGCTCAGATAATTTGGGGTCACATGCAGTTTTTCGGCAATCTGAGCAATGCTGATATCGGATGCATAGTTTTGCTCTATAAACAAAATGACCTGTGCTACTATGTCCCTGGCGTCCTTTTTTGGCTGGACAAGCAATAACTCTTCGCCACAGGCCTGCAACTCCCGCTTCCACTCGACAATATCCTGCTCGGGGGTAAGCCGGCAGGGAAGTGTATGACAGAGAAAGTTTGCTGCTCCTTTCTTTGATCCGTAGTCAACTCCCAGTGAGAATGCTTGCACCAGGTGATCGATAGTGTGCATGTAATGCACGTACATTCTCTCTCGATAGTAGTGGCTCAGCTTGCCTAAGAACATACTCATTTCTACTATATGTGGTTGCGCTGTATAGTGAGAAAGCTCATTTATGTGCAGCTTTTTGCCGATGCCATACATCGAACGGAGAGCTGAGAACTTCTGCAGCCAGTTTAATCTCTCATATAGCTCGTCATAAGAGAGGCAAACAGGGGTCTGCAGTATCGTTACACAGAAACTCTGATCTTGATAGCGTGATAAGAGCTGCTCAACCTGGTACAGGCACCTGTAACTAAGCTGCTCACCTGGCGCTTCACGCTCCGCTTCCCAGGCTCCGACTAAAGCGATCTCTCCGCCGGGTAAAGCAAAAAGAGCTATCCTGCCCTCAAACGTTACTAGAGCATCAATTATCGCCTGCACATCTCGTAGAAAATCGCCCTGCCGGTGCGCCTTCTCGGTTTCTGTTAAGAAGCTATCAATATAAAAGATAGCTCCAATGAAGTGCGCTCTCCTCAGCAGGCTATCACTATCCTCCTGCCTGATAGAGCTTAAACCATGGTAGATACTGGCTATGTCACGCTCAAACTGTTTGTTGAGAGCGACCAGCCGTTTACTATTTTCTTTTACCACCCCGGTCATGACGGTTCTTAACGATTCCGGGTCTACCGGCTTCAACAGGTAGTCGGAAACCCCCATGCGCAGCGCTTCCTGGGCATAGCCGAATTCTGAGAAACCCGTTAAGATAAACCACCTGGTGTCCGGGGCAAACGTTCTCGCGTTTTTTATGGCCTCCAGCCCATTCAGTTTCGGCATCTTGATGTCAACGAACACAAGATGAGGTCTATAGCGCCGGACCAGTTCAACCATCTCTTCGCCATTGGTCGCATCTTCAAGCAGTTCCAGGGGCAACTGTAATTCTTGCAGCATACTTCTCAGGGTTGATCTGGCGAGGCTTTCATCATCGGCGATGAGGATCTTCATTACTCCGCTCCTCGACGCGGGAATATCCATCAGGGCGATTGTAGAGATATCACTTCTCATTGTATCCTACAGAAGGAAGTCAGACAACTAGATTAGTAATATCAACCTTTTGCGCGGCCCCACAAGGCGATCCAGTCTTCGAGGCTATAGGACGAGAAGCTGCGGTCCTCCTGGCGGGTGATCTCCTCCATCTTCTGGAAGCGCTGGCGGAACTTGCGATTGGCGAGGCGCAGGGCCTCTTCCGCGTCGACCTGCAACTCGCGGGCGGCCCGCGCCACCATAAACAGCACGTCGCCCATCTCCTCGCGCACCTCTTGGGGCGTTTTGGCCTGCTGCAATTCTTGCAGTTCTTCGGTCAGCTTCGCAAGCACCCGTGGTAAATTGGGGTAGTCGAAGCCCAGCCGCGCGGCGCGTTTCTGGTACTCCTGTGAGACGATCAGCTCGGGGGCAGCCAGCGGCACGCCATCAAGTACGCTCTCCGTGTCTATATCTTTGCCAGCTTCGATGCGCTCCTGCTGTTTAATGTTTTCCCAATTTTGCAGTACCTGGCCCGTGCTGCTCACCTCGACCTGGCCAAAGACGTGCGGGTGACGACGAATCAGTTTGGCGCTGACATGCTCGAAGACGTCGCCGAGATTAAAATCACCCTCCTGGCGCGCAATCTCTGCGTGCAGGTAGACCTGGAGCAACAGGTCTCCAAGTTCCTCGGCCAACTTTTCCATGTTGTTCTCCTCCAGCGCTTCCACCACCTCGTAGGTTTCCTCGATCACGTAGTGAGTCAACGTCTGATGGGTTTGCTCGCGGTCCCACGGGCAGCCATCAGGGTCGCGGCGCAGGCGCATGGTGATGTAGCGCAGCGTCTCGGGCAGGCGCAAGGCTGCCAGCTCATCGAGCGGAGGCACGTAAAGCGTACTGAGATGGTTGGGAAGGGTGTTGCGGTCGAGTTCATACAGCGGCATTTCGATCACTTCCTGGCCTGCGCCTGCACCTCCCGTGCGCACTAACTTGATGGGCCATTCGTCCGGATAGCATTCGCCGAGAGCTAGCTTCACCGCGCTGGCCAGGCGGCGATTGTAAACCTGCGCCACTAGCAGAGGCATCGTGGGAATGATCTTCCCCGCTATCTCATCCATGCCAAGCGCGGCAAGGCTTGTCGCGTCGACGAGCTGCATGCCTACCGCGAGGGGATCAAGTCCCAGCGCGGTGCATACCGGCTCCAGAAAGGAAAGGCCCGCGATAATCTCAGTAGTGAGCCCCCGTTCGTGCGCCTGCTGCAATATAAGTTGAACGGAGGTCTCTCCTACAAGTGGGTGGCCCGGCACGGCGTAGATGAGCGGCTCTTTGGTGGCAAGGGCGCATATCTTTTCGGCGATCTGCTGGTAAAGCGTTTCCCAGCTGGTTGATTTGTCGTACAGGTAATCGAAGGATTCCAACTGCAAGCCCGGCAGGGCATTGCGCAGTGGTTCGACCGTGGGATGTATGAAGGTGCGAAAATAGATGGTCTGCTGACTTTGTGCCGCCCGTGATAGTAGGTCATATGCTTGCAGGGTGAGGTCATCCCATTTGCCCGGCCCCAGCCCCAGGATGGTGATAGCCGCAGGTGTTGTCACACGTGAGTCCTCTTTCTTTGCTAACGGGCTAGCGCTGGTCGTCGCGCAGTAAATAAAGGAGTCGGAGGCCGGGAACTCGTTTGAAGTCGCTATAGCTGCTCAATTGGCGGCGTTGGTGGAACAGCATGGCGCAACTGATCCAGTTCTTTTAACATTGTGTCTGGCAGGTCACTCCAGGCGCCGACAGGATCTTTCCAGGGTTCTGCGCTAGGCGACATTTGCCTGATGTGCTCATGCGCAACTGCCTCACGCTCCAGCGTTTCAATGAGAACTTCGAGATATGTTGCAACAATCTCTTGCGTCTCTTCGGGCAATTGTTCTAGCTGAGGAAGTACTTCGTTGAGCCTGTCAATCATATCTCCTTCACTCCATTTTGCTCGTTTGATAGATTCCAACCTGCCCGTAGTATAGCAGTTATCGACAACCCTGTCACCAGCGAAAACGGGGAAGAAATCACCGCTCCCTTGCGCATCGTACGTCTTGTGCTATACTTGTTGGTAACAACATACACATCCGTCCCGTTCCACCCCGTGGACACAACGCAGTGTCTGTGCGGCAGCCGGTGTGATGCGGTAAAATAATGCAAACCTGCGCTACGGAGGATCAGAGATGACAGAGACCCAGAGCGGGCAGTGGCCCAACTACACCTACATTGTGCCCGAAATCTATACCAGGGCAAAGGTGCGCCTTATCGGCTTAGGTATTTATACTCCTTCGGGCGTTATCACCAACGAGTTCTTCGCGTCTATTTCGACACGCCTGGGTGATCCTCGCAGCGCAGACGATCTAGAGCGTGTGACCGGACTAAGCACGCGCCACGTACGAGCCAGCACGCTCGAGCTGTGTCGTAAAATGGCCGGGGCCGATGCTCCCGGCCTGATCGAGGGTGCCGGAGCGCCCAAAGAAGAGACCCTGGTAGATATGGCAGTCGTCGCCGCCCGGCGGGCACTGGCAAGCGCAGGCCGTGACGCCTCCGAAATAGACACTATTATCGGCGCATCCTCTTCCGATAACGATGCCTTCCCCACCGTTGCAGGTCAGATACAGCTGCGCCTCGGGCTGAAACCTATCCGTGCCACCATGTTGAAGGGCGCGTGCGCCTGCCAGACAGAAGGGTTTCAGACGTCGGCTGAAGTACTGGCAGCCAGTTCCGCCAGGCTCGTGCTCATGGTCACCGCGGAAGGGCTGCTCCCCAACATCATGAACGTGCTCGACTGGAAGACCAGCTCGCTCTTTGGCGAAGGCGCAGCCGCTTTCCTGTTGGAGCGCAGTGACGAGGATACCTACCTCATCAACGGCTCCGACGCCAGCCAGGCGCCGGCGCTCTTCTACCAGACTCCCCTGCGTAAAGACGTGGTAGAGATGGCCGAAGTGGATATCAAAATGCGGCAGTTTTATAGGGAGGGCAAAGGCCAGGAACTCAACCGCGTCCTCTCACAATATATGGTTGGCTACACCAAAATGAACGGCAAAGAAGTCTTCCGCGAAGCGCCGCGTGCTATGGCCGAGTCCGTAGATGCCCTCTGCCGCCACGCCAGGCTCAGCCATGATGAACTGGCCTATATCGTGCCACACCAGGCTAACTCGCGTATCACTCGCCGCATGGGGGAGCTGCTCATAAACGACTATGGTTGGCCTCATTCGACTATGGACAAGCTGGTTGACAACTTCCGCTACTACGGCAATCTTTCAAATGCCAGCATCGCCACGGCCCTGATCGAATTGCTGCGCGATGGGCGCCTGCGCGACGGCCAATGGATGGCCCTGCCAGCCGTCGGTGGTGGAATGAACTACGGCTGCTGGCTGCTGCGCTTCCATGAGTTCAAGCATCCCGAGGCGCTGGCGGAGCAGTCTTATATTTAGCAGGAACCTGGTCGTTAGAGCGTCCAGACCTTCACGTCGCTGAACTCCACCTCCGTCAGCTGACCGCCTTTTGCATAGACGACGGCAATCAGGCCGATGTGCCCGTGGTTGTAGGTGTTATCCGTTATGGTATCGATTGGCTGGTGGTTCACATACAGCGTGAACGAGTTGCCTTTCGCCACCACAGCGATTACGTTGGTCTTGTCCAGGCCGGGGTTGATGGCCGGATTGGAGCCGGTGGTCAATGACGTGCCATCCGCTTTTTCCAGGTTGTAGGACCCATCCTGGCCGATGTAGAACGAGTAGTATTCGTTGGTCGGATTCGTGCTCGTGACACGGAAGATGATCCCACCTGCATTGCCCTTGATAATCCTCATCTGCGCCTCGAACACAAAGTTGCTGAAATCGGTGGATTGGGCGATACAGTAGTCCGAGAAGCTGGCATTTGGGGCGATCGCGTGGTATGTGCCACTGGTGAAGACGCAGTTCCCGTTTTCATCCCACGCGTGACCTCCGCTATTGTCGCTCAGCGCGTCGGAGAAGGCCAGCTTGCCGGTATGTGTATAGGGATTGCTCTGCGATGTCACTGCAGGAGTGGTGGTAACATTAGCCCGAGTAGGCGTAGTTGAGGTTGTGGAAGCCGAGTTGCTGCGACCCAAACGCGATACAGCAAAAAAGACACTACCAGCGACGAGCAGGAGAACGAGCAGTACCACGCCCACGATAACGGCGGTGCGGTTGCCCTGCCGTTTCACCGGAGGTGGCGGACCCTGCGGACGCTGCGCTATTTGCTGTGAAGGCTGGTAAGGATAATATGGCGGTGGCGGTGGCACGCTGTAAGGGGAAGGGGGTTGTGGCGTTCCCTCGTAAGGCTGCGCGCCATACGCCGTTGACGGTGGTTGTGGTGGTGCAGCATAGGGCTGCGCTGGAATAGTGGGATCACTCGACACTGTCCCAGAATACGAGTAATACTGGGGCGCGGCCGCGCCACACCAGGGGCAGCTTGTCGCCCCCGCCGGGATTTGCGTACCACAAGAGCTGCAGTTCATGATGAATTCCTCCCAATGTCTCTCATCTTTTGTATATACATACGATGACAACCGGTCAATTTATACTATGGATTCAGCTGCCGCTCATAGGTATAGAACACCTTGCCATCCCATTCGTACTCTGCCCCGACAAATGCATCGCGCACCATGATCAAATCGGGCACGTTGGCATTTATGCTTTCCAGCTGCATATCGCTGATCATACGGCGCAGGGCATAGGCGATCAGGCTAATCGCCTCCGTTGTGCCATCGATATAGCCAATAGAGAGATAATGACCCTGCCATCCCTGTCGGGGTTCGGCAAATGCCAGTCCATCCAGCCGGTCCCAGCGGCGCAGCAGGTAGACTTGCTGCGCCGCTACCTTTGCCTCCACCACAGCGCCAGTGATCGCATACGCTGTAAAGGCAACATAATATAACCCGCCTGCAGCGGGGAAGATATTCGAGGCATTAAGATATTCAATAATCGCGCCAACATCGGCGCTCGTCGCCAGTTCAGGGGTTTCCAGACCATACTGGCTCCTGGGAGGAGTTGATACCGGCATGGCTTTGAAGGGAGCCAACGCGCCCACTTGCTGCATGAGCCCTCGCTCTATTACGCGAATAGCCGCCGCGTTAGTAGACTCAGTCATGAGGCGCGCAACGGCAGCGCCGCGCCTCTGCGCCTCGGCCAGCATCACATCGTTGATCGCCTTCGCCAGGCCGTGCTGGCGATACGCAGGATCGACGCGCATCCCCTCGAGCCAGGCCTCTGTCGGGGTGAGCATGCGGAAGCGCGATACTGCGACGGGCTTGCCATCGACGGCAGCTACATACATTTTCCCCTGCGGATCATGCAGCCACTCATCCCAGACAGACTCAATATAATCGCCCCAATCCCAGGTATGTATGCAAAACGCCAGCACGGCCTCGCGGTCCTCTGGCCGCGCGGGGCGGATTTCAGTAGAAGCCATTGTCATCTCCTTCCCGGGGTATCCTATCCTCACTGTAACCAGAAACAGCTCTTTCGTCAAGAGCAGCAACAGGGCTTTTTGGTGTACCCGTTTCTCCCGTTGTACTCGCAGGGCGCCGCCCTGCTGCAAAGAAGGAAAGGATGTGCTGGCGTGGCGGCTGCGCCGCCACGCCAGCACATCCTTTCCTCTGAGCGACCCGCGTGCGGGTCGCGAGCAGAACGGGCATACTATGCAATTCAGGAACACCAAAGCGCGATGAGGCTTCGCCTCAGAGAAGAGGATGAAAATGACTGAGCCGACCCGCGCACCTGGAACGTCTGGCGAGAGAGGATGAGGATGGGATAGACTTCGAGGGAAAGCAGCGAGGTGAGGTCGAGGCTTGTTGATAGGTCTGAATTCGCAACCAAAGCTGACCCTGGTGCGTCCAGCAGAGCTGATGGCTGCCACGAGGTGACTCGTGAGCGCGCGTAGGAAACTTGCGTTCCTTTCGCACCTCTCGCCGCTTTCCCTTCTCACGTGAGTGGAGCAGCAAGGAAATGAAGGATGCCAGTGCTCTTTGCTCGGTGTGCGGGCTTGGATGTCCACAAAAAGACGGTCGTGGCCTGTCTCATGCTGACCTTGCTCAGCGGAGAGGTGCGCAAACAGGTGCGCACCTTTGCCACGACGACTCAGGGAGTGCTGGCGGTGGCCGACTGGCTGACGAGCCAGCAGGTCAGCCATGTAGCGATGGAATCGACGGGACTCTATTGGAGACCCGTGTTCACCATCCTGGAAGGGGCCTTCACCGTGATCCTGGTCAATGCTCAACACATCAAGGCCGTTCCCGGGCGGAAGACCGATGTGAAAGACAGTCAGTGGCTGGCGGAGTTATTGCGACCTGGCTTACTCAAGGCCAGTTTTATTCCTCCTCAGCCCATTCGCGACCTGCGCGATCTGGTCCGGTATCGCAAATCGCTGATTGAGGAGCGCTCACGCGAAATCAATCGTGTGCAAAAGGGGCTGGCAACGGCCAATATCCAGCTCTCGTCAGTGGTGAGCGATGTGATGGGAGCCAGTGGCCGGGCCATGTTCCAGGCGCTCATTACTGGAGAGCAGTCCCCGGAGGTGCTTGCCGAACTGGCTCAGGGATCGGTGCATAAAAAGATCCCTCAGTTGCGCGAAGCCCTGCTCGGACGCGTCGATGCGCACCACCAGATCTTGCTCTCCCCCCTGCTGGCTCACATCAGCTTTTTGGATCAGACCATCTTTCAGCTCTTTTTTCAGATCCAGCAGTATCTCACTCCGTATGAGGAAGCAGTCGAGTTGCTGGTGAGTATTCCTGGGGTCGCTGCCGAAACCGCCGCCTGTATCCTGGGAGAGATTGGGGTGGACATGAGGTGCTTTCCGACTGCGGCTCACCTGGCCTCCTGGGCCGGCGTTTGCCCTGGCAATCGCGAAAGCGCCGGTAAGCGGTTGAGCGGCCAGACCACCAAGGGCAACAAACGACTCAAAGCTGCTCTTGCCGAGGTCGTGTGGGTCCTTTCTCACATGAAGGACAATTACCTCTCGGCGCAGTACCATCGCCTGGCCCGGCGTTTGGGCAAACCGAAAGCTGTCATGGCTGTTGCTCACAGCCTGCTGGTCATTATTTACCACCTGCTGCGGGACAAGCAGCCCTACCGCGACCTCGGGGCCACCTTTTTTGAGGCGCGGGAGAAGGAGCGCGTCGTGAAAGGCGCGCTCCGCCGACTGGAGAATCTCGGTTACACCGTCACCCTCCAATCTCCAGAGGAGGTCAGTGCCTGACACCAGCCTTTTTCGCATCCGGGACGTGTTTTCTCCCTCGGGATGCCCGCAGGGCTGGTTTGTGATTCTCTCTTTCTCAGGAAGACCATTTTCGTAGGAAAAGCCCTGGAGTAGCAAGAAACGTCTTCTTCAGCAGAAACGTACTAATAGTATTCCGGTATTATCCTATAAGATATTTCTTGTGCATTTGGAGTATCTATGTCGCAAAAGCCCGCCCGCAAACAACTTGAAGAAAACGTACAGCAAGCTGTCGAGGGAGCAAAGGAAGAGGTCACCGCCGCCCGCAGGCCCTGGTACGAGGCTATTCACTGGGGATTTATACTGATTGGGGTATATGGCGTACAGCTTACGCTCTTTGCGCTGCTGGCGCTCTGGGTGCATATCCACCCCATCTTACCCGTCGATGTCGCCATCACCCAGGAATTTCAGGAGAGTCAATCGCCCTGGCTGCGTTTCACCATGCTTGCGGTCAGCTACCTGGGCTCCAACCCTATACTTTTCTCTTTACTCGTCCTGCTGACGGCCCTGGTATTCTGGGAACTGCGCCTGCGCCTGGAGGCGCTTGTGATAATAGGCCTTTCCGTCGTCAGCTCCGTTCTGAACGGCGTGATCAAGCTGCTCGTAGCGCGCCCGCGTCCGAAGGCTCCGCTGGTTGAAATCCTACAGGTAGTGAACGGGCAAAGCTTCCCCAGTGGACACGTCATGTCCTATCTTGCTTACTTTGGATTGCTATTTTCGCTGGGCATCATTCTCTTCAGAGGGAAACGCTGGTGGCGTATGGTATTGTTGATCATTCCTGCATTTTTTGTCCTCATGGTTGGTCCCTCCCGCATCTACCTGGGCGCCCATTGGGCAAGCGACGTATTGGGAGCTTACTTGATTGGCGGGGTGTTGCTCGGCATAGCTCTCTGGCTCTATCTCAGGCTGAAGAAAAAAGGGGTGCTGGCCACCAAAGAGCGCGGGGAGAAGCCTGTTTAAGTGTTGCCGGGGTCCCAGCCCTGCTGGCCCTGACCTGTTGGCACCTTCACATAGATTTTCCCGTCCACCACCTTCGTTTCCAGGCGGGGCAAAGGATACACGTAGTAGCCTGGACCCGCGCTGTCGATTTTGCCATATTCCGTAAATTTCCTGCCGTGGCAGGGACAGTTGAATTTACGGCCCGCGCCCTGCCATTGCACGATGCAGCCCATGTGCGTACAGGCTGCAGACATAGCGATTATCTTCCCTCTATCTTGCGCATCGGCGTCTTTATCTGCGCGTATCACGTAGCCGATAATCGTATCCGTGGCAAAGCGCACAGCGTTGTTGCCAAGCTTCGCCACTGTGGTCACAAAGAACCAGGTAGTAGGAGCGTCTTTTGCTACGAGGGGAGGAAGTACGGGCACTTTCGGGGTTGGACCCTGTGCCGCCTGTTCAACCACACGTTCGACTCCTGCCCCTATGACCATCGAGGCAGCAACTGCTGCTCCGCCAGTCAGCAATGCGCGGCGCGAGACGACGCGTTTCCCCGGCGCCTGCCTGGGCCGCCTATCTCGCAAAGCAGCCATCTTCTGTGTTGGCGCTGACTGGACCAGATCTTTTTCAAGGCGCGCCTGCAACTCTGCCGCAAATTCGGGACGAGGCTCGGCATTCTCGGGTCCGGCAGAGCGAAACAGAGCCGCCATGCGATAGATGCGAGCCTGACCCGGCGTCAAGTTCTCAGGCGGGTGAGCGACATGCCCTGCCTGGAGCTCCTCTAAGTAACGCTCTAACTCCAGATAGTCTTCAAATCGTTCCTGGTCTTCTGGCATGATGCTGCATCTCCGGCTTAGTCAATGGTTAAGCTTCACACTATCCCTGTAACAAAGTGCTCAAGATCAGCCGCGCGCTTGAGGGCGCGAAACTGCAATACCTTCACATTCGCCTCCGTCAATCCCATGCTCAGAGCGGTCTCTTTAATAGAGAGATTGAGCAGGAAGCGGCAGGTCAACACCTCTCGATAATGTTCCGGGAGGGCCTGTAGAATACGTTTGACACGTTCTGCTGGTTGGCTGCTTGCGGCGGCTGGCTCTTCATCAGCCGGACCTTCCCAACCGGCTGCCAGCAGCTCTTCTAATGAATTGGTGGATATACGATAGTAAGCGCGCCAGTAATCGGCAATGGTCGTCCGGGCAACCTGGAACAACCACTTCTGTATACTCTGCATGCCGCGTTCCTGGTCGACTCCGCGCACGGCTTTTATAAATATTTGCGACGTCAGATCCTCGGCCTCTTCCCGGTTGCCAACCTTGCTGTAGACATAGCGATAAATCAGGCCCAGATTCTCTTGATACAACGTCTGAAATTCCTGCACTGCCGCCCCTCCAACGGCTTCCTGCCGCGTTGTGGCAATCGATTTTGCTTGCTCACCGACAGCTTGTTTACTGCGCAGTATATCCACAATGAGCTCCCGCCGAGATTGGTTGATAGCAAAGAAACAGGCTTTGCTAGCTATTACGCAGGCCGGTTACACCAGTGGTACTTCACACTGATCATAACCGATTTTTCATATTTGGGGAAGAACCTGGAGCATGGGCAAGAGATGGTGGTAAATAAAATGAGGGTGGGTTAAGCTTTGCACACCCCTGCTATGGAGGGATTCCTGCCTCTGGCAGGGGCGAAGCTCAACCCACCCTGGATAAGGCTCTGTAAAATGCTCCTCTTACATCCATCTCGCCATACAATTATACACCAAAACGTGCTGAATTTCAAGTGAACAGGTGTTCTTTCCCTTTCAGTTGAGCACCCCCGGCAAAACCGGGAGGCCAGCCAGGGTCAACAGAACGAGCGATCTGCCGCGACTCCTAGCCTTTCTGAAGCTGTTGCTTGATGAACGCGAGTGCGGTTTCGGCTACTTCACGCCATCCGTGGTCAATCGTCAGGGAATGCCCGCGGTCGGGTATTTCACGGATCTCGGTCACGCCGGGATTCTTCTCCTGCTGCTTATAGGAGGCATGGGCAATCGCCCACGGCACGGTGTTGTCGTGCTCACCGGAGATGATCAGCAGTGGTCCACGCTGGGGATTCTTCGTGTCGACCTGGGCTTCCGTCCACGGATTGAGATTGGCGGTGGCCGCCTGGAAGATCGGCACACCGGAGCCGGGCACCGAGTACGTCTCGTACAGCTTGTGAGCTTCGTCTTCCTCCACCGCGTTGGCGAAGGCGAAACGGAACTGCTCGTAGGTCAGCGGGACGGCGCGGGTGTAGTTCAGCGGGTTGCCCAGCACCGCCGATGATGACTTCAGCGCTGAGAACGGCAGGGGGAGCACGCCGCGGAACGGAGCGGGATCGATGGCGACCGTCACGGCGGCCACGCCCTCCCCGGCTATCTTTTGCGCGATGAGCCCACCGAAGGAATGGCCGATGACGGCGGGCTTCGTCTTGAGCTGGCCGATGGCGTCGACGTAGTGATCGGTAACCTGCTGGATGCGCTTGTGGGCGAAGACCTCCGGGTCTTGCTTGGCCTCCTCAACGGTGTCCGGGTCATCGGGCCAGCCAGGTGCGAGAGTCGTGTAGCCTTGCTCTTCGAACAGCTGGCGCCAGTTGTCCCAGCTGCTGGAGAGGAGCCAGAGGCCATGGACGAACACGACCGGCTGCACTCCCGAGTTGTTGGCGCGGTCGATCTCTTGCTGTTCATGGATCGTGAGAACTGTCATATTGTACTCCTTTGGGTGTGTTGGTGGACATTGTTCAACGTTATAGTGTACCACGCTTGTGAGCAGCGAGGTTGTGTAAGAGCCACTGAACGATACTATTGACACGCCTGCGCGTCCCTCTGCTTGCAGCGTAGGGATGTCCAGTCGCTGAGAGCAAGTCCCGATGGACGGAGACTGGCCAGCTGCGGTGATGACAATACCATTCAGGTATGGAATCCCCAGAGTGGCGAGCATCTGCGGACGCTGCGGCTTGACCGACTCTACGAGCGACTCAATATCAGCGGGGTGAAGGGATTGGCCGGGGCACAGAAGATACATTGCGTGCGTCAGGGGCGATTGAGGACGCTCCCGCGCCAGGCACGCAGCACGCTCCCTAACGCTGGCCGCCACGGCTGCATCGAGGTTTCGATGAAGGGTATATGAAAAAGTGGCAGGCAATCAAGCGACAAAAGGGATGCCTCTTCAGTCCAATTGGCGAATTCCACGCACGGTAAGAGCAAGCATTGCCAGTATCAAGGTGAGCATGCCACCGGCAACGAAGACCCAGCCAGGGCCTATATGGTCTGCCAGCACACCGCATATCGCGTATCCTAGCGGCAGCAGGCAGAAGGAACCCAGCATATCGATACTGGTGACACGGCCAAGCTTGTCGCCCGGTATAAGTTCTTGCAGTACTGTCACCCAGATGACATCAAAGATTCCCAGGCCGAAGCCTACGAGAGCACCGGCAAAGGGCGCAACGAAAAGGGCGCCTGCATGAGACACCGGCCATCCAAACAGCATAAAGGCAAGGCTGGAGAGCATAATGGCGAGATAGGCCAACAACCCGCGTCGATGCAATCGACCTGTCCCACTACAAAAGTAGCGAGGATCGAGCCAAGCGCGCCGGTCGTGCCGATTGCTCCCAGCAGCCACGCTCCTGCACCATAGACATCGTGGACGAGCTTGGGCATCACTACAAAGAGCGGCGCTGAGATGCCTAAATTGAGCAGCGCCGCCACCAGGATTGTCACCCAGATCCAGGTTGAACGCGACACGTAGCCTAACCCCTCACGCACATCCTGCACTATTTCTCGCGCACTACGCCGGGGTGATGGAGTAGGGTCCTGTTCACCCGCTGCCACAAGTGTCGCGCCAGCAGGTTCAATTTGCGACGATGATGCGATGGGTAAGGCAGGCAAGCGAAGCGCAAAGAGACAGAGTGCCGAGAAAACGAATGTCAAGCCGTCGAAGGCAAAAGCACTGGGAGGGCCGACCAGGGACACAAGACCTGCTCCTATCACCGGACCTATTAGAGCGCTGAGTTGTCCACTAAGCCCGGCCAGTGCATTGGCGGAGGTGAGATCCTCCGTCTTCACCAGTTGAGGTGGAAGCGCTCTATAAGCGGGGCTGAAAAAGCCCTCGACGATACCAAAGAAG